>Ga0116145_1000286_pt1 | contig 63613 bp, 43 predicted proteins | sample AD_JPNHG1_MetaG_FD_89747 | JGI IMG/M metagenome (GOLD analysis project Ga0116145, IMG submission 89747) | Active sludge microbial communities of municipal wastewater-treating anaerobic digesters from Japan - AD_JPNHG1_MetaG | ecosystem: Engineered > Bioreactor > Anaerobic > Digestate | place... | reverse complement strand
GCCGAGCGAACCGCCTTCTCGTGGCAGAAGCCGCAGGCCAAGGTGCTGCCCACGGGCGGCCTGGAGTGGGCGCCCGAGCCGTTCGTCTTCGCTCCGGGCAAGACGGTTCGCTACATTGACTTCGCCGCGGGGAGCGACGCGAACGACGGGGCGTCGAAGGAGAGGCCCTGGAAGCACCACCCCTGGGACCCCGCCGCGGCGAACCTGGCAAAGGCCCATCGCGGCCCGACGACCTATGTTTTCAAGCGCGGCGTCGTGTACCGCGGCCAGCTCGCCGCCCCCGCCGACGACCAGGGCACGCCCGGGGAGCCGATTCGCCTCACCAGCGACCCCGCCTGGGGCGCGGGCGAGGCCGTCCTCTGCGGCTCGGAGGCCGTCGCCGGCTGGAAGCAGGGCGCGGACCACAAGGACATCCCAGAGTCCCAGAAGGTCTGGTGGACCGACCTCGCCTTCGCCCCACGCTGCGTCTGGATGCTCGAGGCCGGCAAGGCCATCCGCCTCAAGCTCGCCCGAACGCCCAACTGGACCGTGAGCGACCCCGACGACGTGAAGAGCGAGTGGTGGACCTGGGAGCAGCCCCGGTGGTGGACGCAGCAGAACAAGACCACGGTCAACGGCAGGAAGATGCACCTGGGCGTGGACACGAAGCACCTGACGAAGCCCGCCGACCACTACCGCGACGCCATCCTCCGCACCGAGTGGGGCATCGTGATGGGCACGCCCTTCCCCACCAAAGTCGAGGCCGTGGACGCCGCGAAGAAGTCCGTCGCCTTCCAGGGCGTGTGGTGGGGCGACAGCGGCACCCTCATCACCAACAACCGCTACTACCTGGAGGACAAGCCGCACTATCTCGACGAGCCGGGCGAGTTCTGGTTCGACAAGAAGGGCGCCGGCGGGCGGCTCTACGTGCGCCTGCCGGGCGACCGCGACCCCAACACCATGGCCGTGGAGGCCGCACGTCGTTACTGCCTCATCGAGGACGCCGCTTCGGCCGCCGCCCCGCCCCGCACCGACGTGCTGAAGCCCGAGCAGCGCGACAAGCTGCTCACGACCGGCCTGCGCCACGTGGAGATCACCGGCCTCACCTTCCGTTTCACCAACACGTGGTGGGACCTCGAGTTCCCCGCCTGGATGCACAAGGAGGTGGACAACGCCTGCATCCGCGCCCTCGGCTCGGCCGACGGGCTGCGCGTGTCGCACTGCCGCTTCGAGCACGTGGCCAAGGCCGTCCGCGTCGAGCCCATCAACGCCCAGTGCCGGATCGGCTCGGTCGTGGTGAGCGACAACGACATCGCGCACCTCGACGCCGAGGCGATCACCATCGCCAAGGGGCAGGGGCAGTTGGGCAGCGTGGAGGTCCTGCGGAACCGCCTCGCCGGGATCGGCCTGCGCCCGCGCCGCCAGGCCCACGGCCACGCCGTCGAGGTGGGCTTCCCCCAAACCGCCGAGGTCGCCGGCAACATCCTCGACCGCTGCTACGGCGCCGGTCTCTTCATCTTCGGCGGCAAGGGCAGCGGCCAGTCCGGCGACGCCCCGCTCTCCCGCATCCTCATCCACCACAACCAGGTCACTGATCCCCTGCTCAACACCAACGACTGGGGCGGCATCGAGACCTGGCAGGGCGGCCCCTTCTACGTCTACTGCAACGTGAGCGGCAACCCCGGCGGCTACTGGCACTGGGCCTACGGCCCCAAGAAGCCGGCCAGCGCCCGCTTCGGCCACGCCTATTACCTCGACGGCAGCTTCAAGAACTACGTCTTCAACAACATCGCCTGGGGCAAGAGCAAGGACCCCTTCAGCCGCCTGGGCAACACCGCGGCCTTCCAGGAAATCATCAGCTTCGAGAACGCCTTCTTCAACAACACGGTCTACAACTTCGTCAAGGGCACCCGCCGCCAGGCGCCCCACGCGGGCCGCGACAAGTTTCTCGGCAACGTCTGGAGCGGCATCGGCGAATGGCTCTTCTGGCACGCCGAGCCGGCCAAATCGGAGCCCGAGGGCAACGCCGCCGACGCCGGGCCGCAGAAGGAGCACTTCGCCCACGAGACCAACGCCTACGCGCGAAACGTCTTCCACGACGTGAGCGACCGGTTCGCCGTCTTCGAGCCCTCGGGCCGCTGGCACGCCAGCCTCGATTCGTTCCGCAAGGCCCTAGCCGAGCGCGGCGCCCTGGCCTCGGACGTCGGCCAGATGAGCGAGAAGCCCGTGCTCCGCGACCCCGCGAAGCACGACTTCCGCCTCGCGCCCGGCTCCGCCGCCGTGGACGCCGGCGTGCGGGTCTTCGTGCCTTGGGGCCTCTACGCCCCTGTCGGCGAGTGGCACTTCACCCGTCACCAGAAGGACCCGACCGAGGTCATTGACGAGCACTGGTACATGACCCCTTACTACGGAAAGCGCGAGGACTACTGGAAGACGCCACGCTACCCGCTCACGGGGGTGAACGTCAGGGCCGGCGACTACATTGACGGCCCCCTGGAGGACTGGACCCAGGGCGCGCTCCGCCTGAACGGCAAGGACCAGCACCTCGTCCTGAGCCACGCGGAACTCGCCAGCCCCGTCGGGGGAGGGAGCGGCCAGGAGAAGAGGACGGTGGACATCGGCGAGGGCAGCTTCCTCATCGAGGTCTACTTCCGCACCGAGCCGGGGCACACCGGCGGCGTCCTCGTCTCCAAGATCGCCGAGCGCGGCTACGCGCTGTCGCTCGACGGCGACGGGCGGCTCGCCTTCCTGGTTCGCGGCGACGCCGCCGCCTCCGCCGGCACCCGCGACCGCGTCAACGACGGCCGGTGGCACCACGTGGTCGCCGAATGTGATCGGGCGGCCGCGACCCTGCGCGTCTACCTCGACGGCGCGACGGCAGCGGAGGCGCGCGGCGCGCGCCTCGGCGGCTCGCTTGCCAACGGCGCCGACTTCCTGGTGGGCAAGGGCGCAACGGGCGCCTACTTCGCCGGGGCGATGGACTTTCTACGCGTGTGCCGCGGCACCCTGGCCGACGCGAAGACGACCATCGAGGAACTCTATGCCTGGGAGTTCGGCGGCCCGCAGCACCGGGACTTCTGCGGCCGGCGGCCCGCCGGCAAAGGCCGAGATGCCGGCGCCCTTGAACTCACTCCGTAGGCCTCGGCTCGCCGCCGAACCACTCCTATGAGGACCCCTTCCGATGCCGAGGCCACTGTCCGTATCCGCGATCCTTCTGCTCACCGCCCTCGCTGCCCACGGCCGCGACTGGTTCGTCAGCCCAACGGGGCAGGACGGCGCACGGGATAGCTCGGAGGCCAGGCCGTTCCAGTCCATCGAGCGGGGCCTTGCCGCGGCGCAGCCGGGCGACCGCGTGGTGCTGCGCGCCGGCGAGTACCGGCTCGCCGCCCCCCTCGTGTTCCCGCGCGCGGGCGAGAGGGACAGGCCGATCACCCTCGCCGCGCAGAAAGGGGAGTACGTCGCACTCCTCGGCTCGGTGCGGCTCAGCGGCTGGGTGAAGCACCAGGGGGGTGTGTGGAAGGCAAAGGCGCCGTCGCGGCAGGTCAAGGGCCTCTTCGAGGACGGCGAGCGACTTGTCCACCCGCGGGAACGCGGGAAGCGCGAGGACCCGCCCGTCGAGGCTCTTCGCGCGCCCGGCCGCTGGACCCAGCAGGACGGTTGGGTGTATCTGTGGACGCGCGACGGGGACTCGCCCGACCGTCATCGCGTCGAGGCGTCGCAGTATGTCGTCATGAACCTGAACAGGCCGTGGCTCCGGATCGAGGGGCTTCACCTCTTCTACGGCCAGCCGACGGGCGTGGTCATCTCCGCCGACCACTGCGTCGTCTCCAAGTGCGAGGTCGCCGGTGTATCGAACTCCGTGGACAATGCGTACGGCGCCTACCTCAGCGGCTGCTCGAACTCGGCGTTCCGCGACTGCGTGGTGCACGACTGCTTCTACTGGGGCGACCACGGGTCGAACTCCCACGTCGTCTCGTGCATTGATTGCGGGGATCAGGGGCCGAATCACGTGGAGGGCTGCGAGCTTTCCAATGGCGGCCTCGGTGTGGGCACCAAGGGCGCGGCGCGCCAGATGATCATCGCGGGGTGCCGCATCTACGATGTGCTGAACGGCGTGGTCATCTCCGGCGAGCGCTCCAGCGGCCCAGGGGCCGGCAAGAAGGACCGCGGCCACTACCTGGTGTGGCGGAACTGCTTCACCGACTGCGACCGAGGCGTCTTCTTCTATTCCGGCGACACCCACGAGAACACCGTGGCGGGCAACCTCTTCGAGCGCTGCGGCACCGGCGTTTACCTGCGGAAAGTGGAGGGCGTGCCCGACCGCCCGCTGATCGCCAACAACGCCTTCCTCCGCTGCGGCTCGGCCCTCTTCGCCGTGGCCGAGCGCGCGGGCGCCGAAACGCTCTCGCAGTTCGCGCAGGCGGGCCTGCGGTCCCACCACAACCTCTTCTTCGGCAACGAGGCCGACTGGCGCAACCCGCTCACCTGGGGCAAAGACCTGACTCTGGCGTTCGCCGAGGCCCGCGCCTACAAGGGCTTCGGGTGGGAGGAGGGCTCCGTCGGCGGCGACCCGCAGCTCGACGAGTGGGGCCGCGCCACAGCCGGCTCGCCCACGGTCGGCGCGGGCGCACCCGTGGAACTTCCCGCAAGCATCCCGAGGCCCGACGCCTGGCACATCGGCCTCGGGCCGTGGCGGGCCGGCGAGGAGAGGCCGGAGCCGGGCCTCGTGCTCTCCGTCGCAGGCTCGCAGGACGCCGTCGGCCCCGGCGACCAGGTGAAGCTGCGGGCGGCGCTCACCAACCGCTTCCGCACGACAGAGGTCCCGCTCGACGGCGATGCCATCGTCACCTTTCACTTCCGCTATGCCAACGTGTGGTACTTTGACTGCCAGGAGCTCTGGCGGGTGCGGGTGCCGTTGCCGGGGGGCGTGCTGCGGCCGGGCGGGAGCCTCGACCTGGCCGCGCTTCCCGGGTGGCAGAACCCGACGAATGGGAAGCTCGGCGACCCGTTTCGCCTTCGCGCGGACGACGCCGAGTCGCGCTCGGGCTGGCGGCTGAGCGCCACGCTGCGCCGCGTCCCGCGGGACGTGCCGACAGACAAGGCGCTTCAGCGCCTCGAGCCTCTGATTCGCTCGCGGGGGATCCTGCGGATTCGGGCCAAGTAGCCCATCCAACGCAGGGCGATCTCAGGGGTTCGCGGGGCGGTCTTCCGGGGTCGCTCCGATGGGCTTGAGGTCAGCAGCCCTCAGGTCCAGCCGCAGTGCCCAGATGTTCGCGTAGCTATCGGCTGCCCAGACGAGCTTTCGCCGGGCGTCATACATCAACCCCAGGCCGAAGTTGTAGTCCTTGCCGACGGGGTCGCTGCCAGCCAGGAGCGCGGCCCTCCAGGCATTCGCCGCGCAGTCGTAGATCGGCCAGCGCATCTTGCCCTCGGCGTCCGCGATGCGCGAGGCGATGAGCACGGCATCGAACTCGGGGAGGTAGACCAGCTCCCGGCAGCGCACATTGGCGAGTGCGGCCGCCCCGAGGCCTGCCGGGCCGAGGCGTGAGGCTTGGCCGGTCCTCATGTCGTAGGCCACCACCTCGCCCTTGGCTCCCTGAGCGAAGAAGAGCAGCCGGTCGCGGCGGGCGTCGTGGACCATCCCGTGTCCTTCGTGGCTGGGGTCGGGCAGCTTGGCGCCGGCCAGCGGGAGCCTCTCCCACTTGAGCCCCGCCACGTCGGGCCGCCAGAGCCCGCCGCTCGCCCAGGCGATGATCCCCCTGGACGTCGGATAGAGGCGGTCGAAGCTGTAGCTGGCCTCGAATGGCGTGGGGATTGGCCCCGGGAACCACTCGGTCGCCGCGGGGTCATAGCAGAAGTACAGGCTGGCCTTGACGCCGTTCTCTGCCCTGGACTGGCCGCAGACGATGAGCTTGCCGGTGGGCTGGTCGTATCCATAGGAGTGGTAGGCGTGGCCGGTCATGAAGGCGCGGTTGCGGTAGGTGGTCGAGATTTTCATCCCGCCCTGCCCGTGCGCGTAGCGAAGCCCGTCCTCGGGCCGGTGCCCGATGTAGAACTGGTTGGACCGCACGCTGTAGTGGAGCACGCAGTTCCCGATGTAGGCCACGTGGCCGCCGCCCCACAGGAGAATCTGGTCGTGGTCGGGGTCGAAGGCCGCGGTGCCCCAGGCCCGGTTATCCCTGGGGTTGTTCTTGTGCGACTTGGGGTCGCGCTGCACCCAGGTGTTGGTGGGCAACGTCTCGAGCCACTCCTGCTGTTCGGCGATGCGGACCTCCCCCGCGTTGCGGTCGTACCAGCGAGGGTCGCCGGCCGCGCCGCCGGTGAAGCTCTCGGCGCGGAAGGGCACGCCACGCTTCTGCGTCCCCTCCGGATCGGTCTTGGCCATGTCAATCCGCGCGGCCCAGGTGGAGAAGCGGGGCACTTTGCTCTCGGCCCGGTTCGAGAGGGTGACCACCACGTCGCCAGGCATGGCCGCCGAAGGCTCCGGTTGCCAGCCCCACGTGCTGACGGGCGACGTCAGGCTGTCCCGCGGAGCGCCGCCCTCGGCCAGCAACGTCCATTCGTCGGCCTCGATGTCGTAGGTCCAGGTCTCGGCTCGGCCGGCGCCGTCAACCAGCAGGATCCGACCGCTCGTGGGCAGCCAGACCAGGCCGTGGCCGTAGCGCGGCGCGGGCGAGAGCTTGGGCCGGCGCTGCTCCCAGCGGCGGGTCGCGCAGTCGTAGACCCACGTGTCGGCGACGAGCCGGTCGAGGCGGTGGCCGCCGAAGACTACGATCTTGCCACGCCGCGCGTCCACGGCCGGCCGGCAGTAGGCACGCCTGGGCGGCGCGGCGGCCAGGTCCTCGACCGCGTCGTCGAGCGCCTCCCAGACATCCTCGGCCGCGGCGATACCCTCCGCAGTCATCTTGCCCTTGAGAAGCCCTTCGGCCCTCGCGAGCAGTTCCACGGCCTTCCCGAGGTTCGAGCCGGCCCAGCCAAGCTGTTTCTTCTCGTAGTCGTCCGCCCTCCCGGCCGCGCCGGCGGCCTCCGCCGAGAACGCCGCGGCTTGTCGGGCCAGGGCCGCGGCCGCCTCGTCCAGTCTGGCCTTGGCCATCCCCTCGCTCTCCGTCACGTAGAAGCGGGCGCGGCAGGCGCCGACCAGCTTGCGCGCGCCGAGAGCCAGCGCCTCGGCCTTGGCCCTCAGGCCATTGATCAGATCGCTGCCGAACGTGAGGCGTTCCCACGTGCCGCCCCGAAACGCCCAGCGGCACTGGCCGGCCAGGACCTCCTTGTTGACCGGGTCGTAGCACGAGGTGTTGAAGACGATGTCGTCCCAGAACTCATTGGGCGCGTCGTCGGCCGTCGCGACGTGCGCCCAGGTGCGGGCCTTGGGGTCGTACTCGTAGGTCTGGCCGAGGCGGTGGAAGGGCACCACCACCTTGCCCATGGCCTGGTCATAGGCCGCGTTGCCCCACAGCTCCATCGTGTGGTTATAGCCGAAGTCCAGGTGAGGGCGGAGCACTCCCTCTGTGACCTCGAAGGCTGGGCCGCCGTACTTGCGGGCGGGCGCCTTGCTCGAGCCGGTCGCATCGCCCCAGGCACCCTCCTTGCCAAGGGGAAAGCGGTTCTCCCAGCGCGACCGTTCGAGGTCGAGCGTCATCTCGGAGTACGGGCCGCCCTGGGCCATCTGCCCGCCCAGGAGCAGGAAGCGCCCCTCCTCGGGCAGGTAGACCAGCCCCACAGAGTTCCGCGCGCCATAGCCACCCTTGTCAATCAGGGTCCAAGTGTTGGGTGGAGCGTTCCTCAATTCCTCCGGCAGGCCGGCCGCCGCCCCGACAATAGCCGCAGAGGCAAGGAAGACTGCCAGCATTTCGGCCGTCCTTACATGGAGAGGACACGTCATGGCGCCGCCATCCTGTTGCTGCTGACTAGGCCTTCCCGAGGATACCAGGCTTGCTCCAGCAAGGCAACGTCCAGTCGCGGCGGGTCGTCGCGTGTCGCCCTGATTCAGGGTCGCCGTGCCGATGTGGGCAGGACGCAGTCGCCTCACCCGCGGGAGCGGGTCTCCGATAGAAACCACCGAGCACCGAGGATGACCTGGAAGGCTACAGGCTGAAGCGGGCGGAGTTCACTGGTGAGGGCCAAAAACATACGGCGATGGGGGCAAATGCCCCCAACGCCGCCGTAAGCCCACCGACTTCGCTCGTGGGCAGACCCAAGACGATTGGCGAGGGCGACGGGGCTCGAACCCGCAACCTCCAGATCGACAGTCTGGAACTCTAACCAATTGAGCTACGCCCCCGCGTTGTCAATGAGCACATCGGCCAGGCAAGCCGCCCGCCCGTGGTGGGCGATGACGGGCTCGAACCGCCGACTTCATCCTTGTAAGGGATGCGCTCTAGCCAACTGAGCTAATCGCCCAAAAAGAACTGGACGCCCAGATTGACCCTGCTAAAATTACCATATTCGGGCTGTTCTGTCAACGGGTATTTGATTCCGCGGCTTCTCACACATGGAGCATACGATGCACTGGCGCGCGGCGTGGGCACTGCTCCTATCAGGCGCGGCACTGGCCACAGCGGCCGAGGTTACGGCGACCCTGCGCCCGGCGTTCGACGGCCGGTTCCGTCCCACCGCCCCGCTCCTGGTCTGGGTGACGCTGAGCAATGCAGGCCCCGCTGTGGATGGGACGCTGGACGTGGCGGTGGAGGGCGTGGCGTTCCGTCAGCGCGTACGCCTGGGGGCGGGGGCATCGGCGACGCTGGGGGCGCTCGTGGCGGCCCGTTCCGAGGCGGCCCGCGCGCGGATCGTGGTGCGTTCGGGCCGTGGCGACCCCGTATGCGAGCAGATGATGCCGCTCGGCCTGCGCCGGCGCGCGCCGGCGGAGCCGGTCGTGGCCGCCGTGGTCGACGCCAGGGCCGCGGTGCCGCGCCTGTGCGGGGAGGCGCAGCCTGTGGTCGTCACCAGCGCGGAGCTGCCCACACTCGCGGCTGCCTACGGGGTGCTCGATGCCGTGGCGGTGGCGGGCGACGGCGGCGAGCTCGCCAAGGCCGAGCGCGCCGCGCTGGCCGCCTGGGTGCGAGGCGGCGGAGCCGTGGGGTTCGCTCTGGATGACAGCGCCCCGGTGCGCACCGACTCGCTGGCTGCGGAACTCGGAGACGTCGCGGGCCGCCCCACGGCGCGCGAGTGGCTTGCCGCGCTGAGAGACAAGCGGCCCGGGCTCGCCGGCGACGGCCATGCGCGCTGGCACGTCGGCCTGGGCACCGTGGCCGTGGCGGTGGGCGAGGCCGGCGCCCTGAAGGCATCCGACTGGTTCTCCCCTCGCGGAGAGCGTGGTAACGAGTGGGCGGACAAGGGCCTCTACGAGGCGTTTCGGGGCGCGCGGTGGACCAGCGCGCTGCGCTGGCGGCTCGTGGGAGGCGCCTCTGCCCTGTTGGCGCTGGGCGCACTGCTCGCTACGCTGGCCGCGCGCCGCCGCGGCCGCGCAGTGGGCAGCGTCCTGGTGTTCGGGGTGGCGGGCGCCGCCGCGGCCGCAACCTGGGCGCTGATGCTGCCCGAGGGGCGTGGCATGCTGGAGGCCGCCTGCGTGCTGGAGCGGTCGCCCGAGCAGCCGGGCGAGCGCCGCACCGAGCTGCTCTGCCTGGAAGCGCTGGGACGCACGCGGGTACGCCTGGACTTCGGTCTGGCGGAAGCCGTGCTGCCCTTCTACCACGGGGCAGAGGAACCGGGCGGCAACGGCGGCGAGGCGATCGTCGAGCGCGACGAGGCCGGGCGCTGGACGGTGGAGTGCGACCTCACGCGGCGTTCGCGGCGCTGCTTTGCCGCCTGGTGGCCGTGGCGCGATGCGGCGGAGGGAGGAGCGGGCGACCCCGAGGGGAATTGGCTGAGCGAGGCCCGGCAGGGGGTCTGGGGCGCCGAGCATCAGGCATTGGCGGCGTGGCAAGCGAGACGGGCGGGGGCCGCTCGCCCGTTCCGCGTGGCGCCGCTGGCCGACTGGCGCTCGGCCGTCGCAGCATCGGGCGTGCTCCAGGTGCGCCACGCCGCCGCGCAGGCCTGGTGGCGTGCGGCTGACTGAGCGTTCGCCCCTCTACGGCCGAATCACGATCCTGCTGCTGCCCGGCACCATGAGGTCGAAGAGCCACTCGACGTCCTGGTTCACCATGCGCACGCAGCCCTTCGAGCCCTCCTTGCCCATCGAGTCGGGCTCCCAGGTGCCGTGGATGCCGTATTCGGCCTGGATGGTGATCCAGCGGGTGCCGAGGGGGTTCTTCGTCTTGTCGCCGTAGGGGATGGGCGTGCCGTCGCCGAAGTAGACAGGCTCCTTGAGCTTGTGGCCGGCCACGAACTCGCCGACGGGCGTGGTGCCGTTCTTGCCGAGGCCGACCAGGAACTCGCGCACCCACGCGCCGTCCTTGGTCACCGTGAGGCGGAAGTCGCTCTTGTCCACCGCCACGTCGAAGCCGCCGGGGATCACCTTTAGCCGCTGGCCGATCCGCAGGTTGTCGCCCTTCAAGCCGTTGATGCGGCGGAGCAACTCGATCGTGGTCTTGTGCTTGCCCGCGATCTTCACCAGCGCGTCGCCCGCCACCACCGTGTAAGCGATCGAGTACGGGGCAAACACCTTGTCGGAGAAGAAGATCTCTTCGCTGAGCTTCGTAAGCCGCGTCCTCATGTCGGCGGCCTTCGCTGCCTTGGGATCGCGGAGGATGGCATCGGAGAGGACCTTGTGCGCCTCCACCGGCTTGCCGGCGGCCAGCGCCGCGTCGGCCGCCCTGAGAACGGCATCCGAATCCACCGGCTCGGCCTTCTTCGGAGGCTCAGGCTCCTTCGCCTTCTCCTTCGGTTCCGGCGGGGACTTGGGCTCGGGTTCCTTGGCGGGCTCCTTCGCGGGCTCGGACGGCGTCTCGGTGCCCACCTTGGGCGACGGCTCGGGCACAGGGGCCACCACGGCGGGCTTCGGCTGGCGCGAGAGCACCACGATCGCCACCACGATCACCGCAATCACCGCCCCGAGGGCAATCCACGACCTCTTCATCAGCCTGTCTCCGACGAAACCCCAGGGCTTGGGGGCGGCTCGCCTCCCTGCCCCATCATCTAGGAAACGCTCCCGGACCCCACGTGCTCACGACGCTTCAGGCACGGGATCATCGGGGAGTGGCCTCGCTCGGGGGGAAGCGGCTCACGGGGTCGCCGCCCCAAGCCATGCCGCACCGCACGCAAGTCTAGCAAATGCCCCCGGCGGATTCAAGATGCCGGGCGAAAAAACCTGCGTCTCGCGCGTCCACGCGGGCGGCCCGCCGCGCTCCCATGGCAAGAATGCCGCCAGAGATGCCAACGCCCCTGGACGTGGCATTCTTGGGGCCGACACGCTGCTCCTCGACCCCCGCTCCATCCTGTATCACTCCCCATCCTCCGGCCGAGTGATACAGCATGCCGGAGCCGCGAGAATCGCCAATACTCGCCTGTCTACCCATACTGTATCACTTCCTCCCCCTCTCAGGTGATACAGCATGGGGCGGGCAGGGCATCGGGCATCCTTCTCCCCGCCGCATTCTGGCCGGCTTCGTATGAAGACCGCCTAAAGGCTGCACTCCCAGCAGGTTATGAACTCGTTCGGAGTCCCGCCTTCAGGCGGTCTTGCCCCTGGACCGGACCCAATGAAGAGCGGCGTTCCGCGCCGCAGTCCGAGAGGCTCGCGCATTCCCTCCGGCAGCCCCGATTGCCCTGCCCCCCCGTTTCCTTGTCGCTCTTCTGCACTCCGGAGAGGGAGAATGACAGGGGAATGATGGCAGAAGCCACGCCGGGCCGCGACCGCGGAGCACGCGGATTGCCGCAGCCAGCCGTGTGGCACAGCCGCCGTCGGCTGTGCCCTCGGGCAGGGTATTGTGGGCGGCGTGTCCACACGCCGCGTTACGCGGGATGGGGACATCCCGCCCACAACATGACGACATCACAGCCGAGGGCGGCTGTGCCACACAGAGGAAGGCTACTTCATCGGCGGCTCGAAGACATCAAAGGCGGCAATGGCCACGGGGCCAGTGCCGTCGGCGACGAGCTTGATGCTGTGCGGGGCGTTGGGGAGGGCCTGGGCAAGGGTGAGGCGGAACCTGGCTTTGTCGCCCTTGAACTCGACCCGGCCGACGGTGGGGCGAGTGACGTCGAAGGTCCACTTGTCGCCGGCCTTGTTGCTCTCGGGCTGCCGCCAGAACTCGGGCTCGAGGATGATCTGGCCGCTCTTGCTGGTGAAGGGCTTTCTGTTATTCCCCGTGCCATCGGACCCTGTGAGGCTGCCGACCAGTTCGTAGTCGCCCGCGTCGTTGGTCATCGTGAGGGTCCAGCTCTGGGGCACGACGTTGCTGCCCAGCGTGAGGCGGTGGGGCGAGCGGTCGCGCGGCGGGTTGGGCGGCAAGGGGGCGTTCTTCGCGTCGGGCTGGATGTAGCTGGCCTGGAACACGGGAACCTCGGCCGCAGGCTTGCCGTCGAGCCACACCTCGGCGCGGCCGCCGTCGGGACTCCGCCAGCCGATGAGGTCAATGCGGCTGCCCGTGAAGCTGACCTCGATGGCCGCGCCCTTCTCCTTCGCGGTGACCGAGCCGTCCCCCTTCTCCCAGGCGCCCGCGAGCTTCACGTCGGGCGAGGCCGCGGCATCGAGGCGCCGCTCGCGCGTGCGCGGGTCGTAAGCAAACTTGGCGGGGCGGTTGAAGTGCCGGGCGATGTTCATGTTCGTCATCAGCGAGGCATAGGCGTTCTCGTGCACGGCGTCGGCGAGGAGGTCCTTGATGCCGAGCTTGTGGGCGAGCATGTATTCGGTCATTTCGCGGCGGCTCTCGACGAGTTCGACGCCGTGCTTCTCGCACACGGCGCGGAGCTTCGGAATGTCCTGATGGCTGCATGGCAGGTCGGGGTCGGGCCACTGCTTCTCGTGGGGAAGACACCAGTGGATGGTGCCGACGAGGATGTCGGCGGTCGTGCCCTGCCGCAGGTCCACGATGAGCTGTTCGAGGTCGTCCACCTTCCCGAAGTTGTAGAGGATCACCACGTCGGGCTGCTCGGGGATGACCAGGTGGCGCGCCCAGCCGCGCGTGAGGTGGTAAGGCGTCGAGTTGCCGGCGAAGCGTTTGTAGACCACTTTCGGCATGTTCGGGAAGCGCGGCTTGAGCAGCTCGATGAGCGTCGAACCATCGCCGAGGCCGTTCGTGAAGCTCGACCCGATGGCCCAGATGAGGAGTGGGCGCTCGGGGTCGAAGCCCTTTTCGAGTTTCTCGATGGTCAGCGCCATGTTTGCCCCATCGGTGGGCCGTGGCGGGGCCTGGTACTCGGGCGCGCCCTGGGGCGGTGTGGGGCGCGCGCCGGCCGAAGCGTCGGCGGCGAGAACGACAACGGCGAGGGCGACAGTCAGGGCGAAGCTGGAGTTCATCGGGACGGGCTCCTCATGGTGCTTCTCGGGCGGAAGGGCCACTCGCGGTAGGATACTCTTCGTGTGGCCGCGACGCAAGACGGCCTGGTTGCCCGCCCTTCCTCTCGTCCCTACGTTCTGCGTGGGGACGTCCTCTTGGCCGCTCCGCGGCCCGTGCCTATTCCTCGCCCCTGCGCTCTGCGTGGGGACGAGAAGAGAGGGTGCGAGAGGGGGTGTGGGCCATTTCTGTAGGTCGCTTCTGCTGCGGATTCTCGTAGCGACAAGCGTCCCGCTTGTCGAACGGCTGAAGAGAGCCGCAAGCGGGACGCTCGCGGCTACCTCTGCCGCGAGCCTTCCCCTGTTCCGAGGATTCTCGCATCAGAAACCAACTACGATTCCGGCCCGCACCCGCGCGAGAGGCGCCCGGTTGATCGCGCGGGCCGGGCGCAGTAGAATCCGCCGGCGCGGGAGGAGGTTGTTGATGGAAGGAGTGCCGCCATGCCCGATCCCCTGCCCAAGCCCGCTCTGTGCAAGGTGGGCCGCGCCCAGGAGGCCATCACGCCCCAGATCGGCGTGTCGCTCGCCGGCTACTTCCACGACCGTCGGGCCGAGTTCATCCGCGACGACCTGTTCGCCAAGGCGATGGTGATCGAGTCGGGCGGCACCCGCCTCGCCCTCGTGTCGCTCGACCTCATCAGCGTGTCGGGCGACGTAGCGGATTCAGCGAAGGACATCATCCGCCGCGAGAGCGGCCTCCCGCCCGACCACGTGCTCATCTGCGCCACCCACACCCACACGGGGCCCGAGCTGCGCGAGAACGCCGTCGTGCGCACCTGCCCGCAATTCGTCGGCCTCCTGCCCCGCCGCATCGCCGATGCGGTGAAGCGCGCGGCCGACTCGCTCGTGCCCGCCACGCTGCGGGCCGGGGCGGCCAGCGTCGAGGGCTGTTCGTTCAACCGCCTGTTCCGGCTCAAGGACGGCAGCGAGGTCTTCGGCCGCAGCGCCCAGGCCATCGGCCCCGCCGGGCCGATTGACCCGCAGCTCCAGACCCTGAGCGCCGTGGACGAGAAGGGCAATCTCCTCGCCCTCGCCGTGAACTTCGCGCTCCACCCCGACGTGATCGGCGGCGGGACGGCCAATTTCGTGTCGGCCGACTGGCCCGGCGAGATCGGCCGCAACATCGCGGCCGTCTACGGCAAGGACGTGGTGGCGCTGCACCTCCAAGGCACCTGCGGCGACATCAACCACGCGCCCCACGACCCCACGAACCTGCCGCGCGGCGGACCGGCCAAGGCCGTGCAACTCGGCCGCGCCCTCGCCGGCGCCGCCATGCTCGCCATGGAGCGCGCCGAGCCGATGACGGCCATCCCCCTCGCCTCGACCATCGAGACCCTCGCCATCCCCTACTACACCCGCGACGCCAAGCTCCTCGCCGAGGTGGCCGAACTCAAGAGAAAGGCCAACCCCTCCCCGTTCGACAAGTACCTGATCGAGCGCTGCGAGAGCTGGCCCCACGACGGGAAGACCGCCGACGTGCCGGTGCAGGTCATGCGGATCGGCGACATAGGGCTCGTGGCCTTGCCCGCCGAAATCTTCGTGCGCATCGGGCTCGACATCAAGCACTGGTCCCCCTTCCGCCAGACGTTCGTCGTCGAGCTCGCCAACGCCCGCGCCTCCACCTACGTGCCCACCACCGACCAGGCCGAGCGGGGCGCCTACGGCGCCAAGCCGATTCTTTCGCGCTGGCTGTGCGCCGACGCCGGCCGCCGCATGGCCGACGCCGCGCTCGTGATGCTGCACAAGCTGGCCCAGCCCGTGACCGGTCGTTGACAACGGCCCCGTGACGGCCTAGAATGCCATTCGGTCGAGGCGGGGCGCGTGAGGTGAGCACTCGATAGCACGCGAGAGAGGCCGAGCATGGCCCGGCCACCGAAGGAATGGCTCGAACAGGCTGACTATGACATGGGCACGGCGGAGGACATGTTCAGCGCCGGACGGTACTTCTATGCCGTGTTCATGTGCCATCTGGCCATCGAAAAGGCGCTCAAGGGAGCCTACGCGGCTAAGCTTGCCAAGGACCCGCCGAAGACACATAGCCTCGTTGGCCTGCTGAAGGATATGGGCCTGTCGCCTCCGCCCGATGTTGGCCATTTCATCGTGCGGCTGAGCCAGGCAAGCGTCGTCACAAGATATCCCGAGAAGCTTGCTTCCCTCAAGAAGGCCTACGGCCGCACCAGGACAGCAAGCGTCCTCGCACACGGCAGAGAGGCCCTGACGTGGATAAGAGGTCAGTTCTAGCCATCATCCGCCGCTTCCGCCGCGCCCTGGAGAAGCGGGGCGTTGAGGCGCCCCGCATCGTCCTATTCGGCTCCTGGGCGAACGGCACCGCGCACCCAGGCAGCGACATTGACCTCGTCGTCATCTCCGAGACCTTTCAGGGCAAGGGCTACTGGGAGCGGATTGACATCCTCACCGACGCCGTCTACGAGCTGTTCGAGCCCATCGAGGCCGTTGCCTTCACCCCCGAGGAATGGGAGCGCGGCGACTCCCTCATCGCCGACCTCGCCCGCGCGGGCGAGGCGCAGGAATAGGCGGCTGTCCCGAATGGCACCGAATGGCACGTGCCGCGCCAGACCGTTGACAACCGTTCCGTGGTAGACTAGAATAGCAGTTGAGCGAGGCACCAAGATGAGCGGGTTAGAAGCACTCCAGTCGGTCCAGTTCGCCACAATCAAGGGGAAGCGATTCGCCGTCGTGAGCGCTGACGATTGGGAAGCGCTCATCGAGTGGCTCGAGACCCTTGAGGACACCCAGGTGATCCAGCAGGCCATTGCCGAACTCCGCGCCGCCGGCGGCGACCGCAAGAAGGCCGGCTGGCTTGAATGGGCCGAGGTGGCGGGCGAGATCGAGTGAGCGCCTACGCCGTCTACATCAGACCCCCGGCCTTGCGCGAGCTCAAGAACCTACCGGGCCACGTCCGACAGAGGGCCAGGCGTGCCGTGGATGGCTTGGCCGCCAATCCTCGGCCGTCGGGTAGCAGGAGGCTCCGCCTGCCACGTCTCGACTTGAGCGTGTGGCGGCTCAGACTGGACAAGTGGCGCATCCTCTACGCTATCAGCGAAGCCGACAAGGCGGTGGACGTGCTCGCCGTTCGCACCCGGCCGCCGTACGACTACGGCGACCTGGGGCGCCTCCTGTCTGGGCTTTGACAGGGCAGGACTCCGAGCGCAGCAAGCACATCGAGTTCGGGAGACCCCCCCAATGAAGTATCCTAGTTCCCGGAGGCAGTTTCTGAAGACCACAGCGGCAGGTGTGGCACTGACCGCCGCCAGCTACGGCCGCGTGCTCGGGGCCAATGACCGCATCGCCCTCGGCCTCATCGGCTGCGGCAGCCGCGGCGTTGGAGCCCACATGGCCGGCGTCCACAAGCACGACAGAGACCAGAACGTGGAGTTCGTGGCCGTGGCCGATCCCTGGCGGCCGGCACGGGAACGGGCGGCGGCAGTGGCGAAGGAATGGTACGGCCGCGAGCCGAAGCAGTGCGTCTCCTACCGCGACGTGGTGGCGCTCAAGGAGGTTGACGCAGTGATGATCGCCTCCTGCGACCACCAGCACACGACCCACCTCGAGGCCGCGGCGAAGGCGGGGAAAGACGTCTACATCGAGAAGCCGCTGGCGATGACGCTCGAGTCGCTCAAGGCCGCCTGCGACGCGGCGAAGGCGGCGAACATCGTCGTGCAGATCGGCACGCAACTCCGCAGCTTCCCCAGCTTCACGGGCTGCCGCGAGCTGTTCAAGACGGGCGTTCTCGGCAAAGTCTCGCGGATCGAGCAGTGCCGCAACGGCGCCCGCCCCTACTGGTACGGCTACCTGAAGGACGCGAAGGAGGCGGACGTGGACTGGCGGGAGTTCCTGATGGACCGCCCGATGCGGCCGTTCAGCGCCGTGCAGTTCACGGGCTGGTATGGGTTCCGCGAGTTCTCCGACGGCCCGGTGCCCGGCCTGGGGAGCCACTTCATTGACCTCGTGCACTACATCACGGGCGCGAAGTTCCCCACCAGCGCCGTGTGCCACGGCGGAACGTTCACCTGGAAGGATGAGCACGCCTTCACCTGCCCCGACCAGGTGGAGGCCACGTGGACCTATCCCGAGGGCTTCCTGGTCCACTACTCGACGAACTTCGGGAACGGCGGCGGCAACAGCTTCCGCATCTTCGGCGACGAGGGCGTGATGAACATGGTGGACTGGAACAAGCCCACCGTGTCGGGCGAGGGCGCGGCGAAGAAGGGCGCGCTGGACAAGGAGACGCCCGTCGCCCCCGTCGAGCGTCCCGATCACTTCCTCGACTGGCTCCAGTGCCTGCGCAGCCGCAAGGCGCCCAACGCCCCGCTGGAGGCGGGCTACCAACACGCAGTCGCCGCGATCCTGGCGATGCGGGCATTCGATTCAGGGCGGCGGCAGGTCTACGACGCCGAGAAGCGCGAGATTCGCGAGGGGTAGCGCGCCGTGCCGCCGCGGCAAAGAAGACAGCCTGAGTGGGCGACCAGCGCGCCACTCAGGCTGCTCGCTTTCCACTGCCTCGACCCGGCGCATCCTCCCCGCGGCGCCGGCGGGCCGTCACTTCTCACCTGCTCACTGGTTGCGCGGCGGGCGCGGCACGCCCACGCTGTAGGCATTCAGCTTGCCGTCTTCCTCGCGATAGTAAACCGAGAGGGCCTTGGGCAGCGTGACCTCGAGGTCCTTGTCGCCCTCGTCGGGCTTGATCGTGACGAGGACCTTCTCGCCGTCGAGCTTGGCCGACACGAACTTGCCCTTGACCACCACGGTGCCCTCACGGGCCGGGAAGTCGCGGCCGGCGGCCCGACGGATGCTGGTGGCCTGCTTCACGCCCTCCTTCTCGGCGTACGTGACCTTCACGTCCACGGTCATCTCGTACGTCTTCTTGCCGGCGTCTCCGCCGAGGTCAATCTGCCACTTCACGACCTCGCCTGCGATTTCGGCCGAGACAAAGGCGCCTGCCGCGGCGTTCGGGCGCTGCTTCTGACCCTCGCCGGCCACGGCCGCGCCGGCCAGAACGATCGCCAGACCGACAACGAGATACGCCCTCATGGAGCGCTCCTCCTTGCCCCGTTGGGGTAGTACCGTGGTCCTCTGCACCGGGGGCGCGGGCACAGGGGCTCAACTGACCAATAGGACTCCGCAGACTGCGTCCTTGCTGCGAGCGGCGGCCGCTCAGCCGCCGAGGCACCAGGGCGCGGTGTTCACGGGCTCCAGCTTGCCGCTATCGGCCGAGCGCAGGCCCGCATCGAGGATGGCCTGCGCGTTGAGGTTGAACCCCGCGTCGAGCGTCGCGTGCACAGGGTCGCCGGTCTCCAGATGATGGATGAACTCGTAGGCGATGTTGTGCCGGCCCTTGGGCAGGGGGTACGGGTGGTGGATACGCGTCTTGCCCCCGCTGCCGTGCTCTTCGCGCACCTGCTGGCCTTCGCCCTTCCTGGACTTCTCGATGACGAGGACGCCCGTGGTGCCGTAGATGATCGGCCCGTAGGGCACGCCATGGTCCCACGTGGTCCACGAGCCCTCGAAGAGGCCCATCGCGCCGGGGAAGCGGACGATCATGGCCCCGTTGTCATCGGCGTCGCCGAACGGGCTGTTGAGGTTGCCGCGCAGGCCGACAGCGGCGACGGCCATTTCGCCGATCACCCAGTAGCTGAACATGGCGCCGTAGCAGCAGTAGTCGAGCATGGCCCCGCCGCCGGTGTGGATGTAGTGCCACCAGGTGGCGCCCAGCTCGGTGGGGGTGAGAGGGGCGGCCTCATCGGTCACGCCCTCGTGCTTGGCGCCCGAGCCGAGCGGGCCGGTGTGGCCGCCGCGCCACTTGATCTCGAGCACGTGGCCGATCGCTCCGTCGTCCACCAGGGCCTTCGCCTTGCGCGAGGCGGGGCTCCAGGTCATCGGCCAGTTCACCAGCATCGTGGTGCCGGCGGCCCGCACGGCGCGCACCATGCGGCAGGCGTCGGCCATCGTCATGGCCATCGGCTTCTCGACGCACACGTGCACCCCCGCCGCGGCGCAGGCCTCCACCACCTCGGGGTGCTTGGCGTTCTCGGAGCAGCAGACGATGATGTCGAACTCCTCCTTCGCCAGCATCTCGCGGTAGTCGTCATAGGCTCGGGGCACGCCGAAGTCCTTCAGCGCGTGCTTGAGGTTCCAGCCGCGCGTGTACGGCCCCTCGCGCAGCTCGGGCCGGTCGGGCACCGTGTCGGCGCAGCCGACGAGCTTGACCTGCGGGTGCTGGGCGAACAGCCCCAGCACGTTGTTGATGTGCATGTGGGCGAAGCCGATGGCGCCCACGCGATAGGTCCTGGCCTTCTTGCCCACGGTCATTCTCCTAACCCAGGGGCCATGCGGGTGCCGGAGAGGGATGAATGGATGAGTGCATGAATGACCGAGGAGGCAAGTTCTGCCCAGTCATCCATCCATCCAACCCTCCATTCATCCTCTCCATCTACGCCACTGCAATCTCTCTGCCCGTTGCGGCCGATTCGTACAGAGCATCGAGGGTCCGGATGACGCTGAGCACCTGCTCGCGGGTGACCAGGAGCTTCGCCTCGCCGCGAATCACCTTGACGAAGTGTTCCGCCTCCTCCCAGTGGCCGCTGAAGGCCACGTTGCGGCCGGCCGGCACCTGGGGCGTCACGTTGACCTGGTAGCTGCCCAGGTTGGTGACGAGCGTGAGCGGCTCGAGCACGAGGCCGCCTGTGGTGCCGAGGATCGTGGTGTTGCCGGTGTTCTGGGGGATGTTGGCCGCCCAGCTCGTCTTGAAGGCCACGGCGGCGCCGCCCTCGAGGCGGATGAAGCCGGCCGCCATGTCCTCGACGTCGAAGTCGCGGTAGTTGTAGGGCCGCGGCGTGAGCACGCCCATGGGCGCGCCGCTGTCGGCGAGCGACGTGGCGAGGCCCTCGTCGCGGTTGCCGATCTTGGTGTAGGCCGCGCCGCTGACGGCGAGCACCTTGGGGCTGCCCATGAGCCAGAAGAGCAGGTCAATGGCGTGCACGCCCAGGTCGTAGATCGGCCCGCCCGCCGAGTGCTCCTTCATGTGGAACTGGCCCCAGGTGGGGATGCCGCGGCGGCGCAGGAAGTAGGTCTCCGCGAAGTACATCTCGCCCAGGCGGCCCGACTCGCAGATCTCCTTGGCCGCGCGCGACTTCTCGGAGAAACGCGCGCTCTGGCCGACGAAGAGCACCCGCCGCGCGGCCTCGGCGGCGTCGAACATCGCCGCGGCGTCGGCGTGCGAGGTCGCCACCGGCTTCTCGCACAGCACGTGGGCGCCCGCCTTCAGCGCCGCGATGGTCTGCTCCTTGTGGTAGCAGTTGGGCGTGCACACCGACACGATGTCGAGCTTCTGCTCCTGGAGCATCCTGCGCCAGTCGCCGTAGGCGTGCTTGGCCCCGTAGCTCTTCGCCACCAGTTGCGCGCGGTCGGGCAGGATGTCGGCCACCGCCGTCAGTTCCACGTCCTCCGCCAGGTTCTTCCACGCCGGGATGTGGCCTGAGACGGCGATCATCCCCGTGCCGATCACGCCCACTTTGAGCTTCTTCCTGGCCATAGGCGTCTCCTCTCGTTCCTGCGATGCGCGCCTCAGGGCTGGCTGGGGGTTGGCGCCGGCTCCCAGTTCACCACGAGGACAGGGTTGCGGAACTCGGCGTGCTCGGGGATGATGTGGAAGCGCGGGGTGCCCAGCATCTTGCCTGCCTCCTTCTTCCACATCACCACCGCCACCCGGCGCGGCGAGGCCACGGCCGCCGCCACGTCGTCGAACGTTTCCAGCACGGGGATCTTCTCGCGCCGGGTGAAGAGGTTCACAATCCCCCCATAGTCTGTCGCGTGCAGATACAGCTCATCGGCCGCCCCGAGATACGGCGCCATCTCGGCAACAAGGCGGCGCTCTGCCTTGAACTCGTCCATCGCCCCGAGGGCCACCAGGTCGAAGGACAGCGCCACCGTGGCCATCGCGGCCAGCAGCGTGGCGGCCCGTCGGCGCTCCCCGTCGCCCCGTCGCAGCAGGCGGAGCCCGCCCAGGGCGCAGGCGGCCACCACCGCTCCGGCCGCGGCGGCCAGGCCCCGCCGAGCCGGCGTGGTCTGCGCCGTAACCAGAGCAGGCCCGCGGGCGTCCTTCGTCAGCGCCTGCGCCAGCAGGGCCGGCTTGGCCGCCACCGTCCACAGCCCCGCCGCGAGCGACAGCATGACGACGAACGAGCCCCCCCACGCCGCCGCATTCAGCCGCGACCAGGTCACGCCCTCCCCCGCCGCACGCCCGATGTGCCGCCCGCACGCCAGCGCCGCCGCGGGCACCAGCGGCAGCACGTAGCGCTCGCCCTTGCCCGCCACCGCCGAATAGGCCACGAACAGCACCACGAACCACATCACGGGCAGCCGCGCCTCCCGGCCGCCGGCCCGCCACGCCCCCGCCAGGGCCAGCGGCAGCACGAGCGACCACGGAAAGAAGTACAGCGGCCAGCGGAGCAGGTAGTAGTAGAACGGCTCCTCGTGCGACATCGTGCCGCTCACCCGCCGCGCCGCCTGCTCGACCACCAGATAGCGAAAGTACTCCTTCCCGCCCGCCACCATCGCGGGCACGAGCCACGCCGCCACGAGGGCCGCGAACAGCCCCGCCCCGGCCAAGTGCCACCACCCGCCCCCGCGCACGCTCTTGCGGTACGCCAGGGCGTACGCCAGCACCACCAGGCCGGCGCCGACGAGAACCACGGGGCCTTTGATCAGCGCGCCCAGCGCCAGCGACGCATAGAACCCCAGCCACGCCGCTCCCGCCCGCCGCCCCGCGCCCTCCAGCCCCTCGTAGCCGCAGTTCACCGCCGCCAGAATGGCCAGCAACAGCAGCGAATCGAGAATCCCCGCCCGCGCCACCCCGATGAACAGGAGGCACGACGCCATCACCAGCGCCGCCCAGAGGCCCTCGGCCGCGCCATAGAGCCGCCGTCCGAGGCGATGCGTGAGCAGCAGCGCCCCCAGTCCGGCCGCGGCGGCCACCACACGCCCCGCGTTCACCCCGAAGAGGGGCCAGACCGCCGCCGTGAGCCAGAAGAACACCGGCGGCTTCTCGGCGTACAGCGTCCCGTTGAGGTGCGGAACGATGTAGTCGCCCGACACGATCATCTCGCGGGCCACCTCGGCGAACCGCGTCTCGTCGGGCCCCCACACGTCGCGCAGGAAGAGCTGAGGCACGAGCACCACGGCGCCCAGCGCCAGGATGAGGGCAACGCGGCGCGCCCGCACTGCTGCGGCAGGCATGGCTTGGGCGTCACAGGGCATGCGCTCTCGCCTCCGGTTCGTCAGAATCATACCGGGATTGGCCCGCCGCCGCAAGAGGGGCGTTCGTCCCTGTTCCGGCGCTTCGCCCTTCTGCTCTCCCTGCCCCGCGCTCCGCGCAGGGATGCCGCCCAACCCAAGCCGGTGCTTCGCACACGCACTCCAAAGGTTCACGCATGCGCTGCGATGCTCACGCTCATCGCGTGCGACAGCCTCTCGGAGTGCGGCGCGGAGCGCCCCTCTGGATGGCAGTTCTCAACCCTGCGCTCCGTGGGGCGCGAGGAGGACGGGGCAGCAGAAGACCGCCTGAAGGCGGGATTGCGCGCCCCTGGCTCGATGGGGGCAAGGGGGCTGTTTCATCCGGCCTCGTCTACGGCTTCGCGGGCAAGCTGAACCCACCGGGCCAAGCGCTCGGGCTGGTTGTTGAGGGTGTGGACGTCCTTCATCACGAGTTCGATGCGGCAGCCGCGAGCCACGTCGAGGGTGCGGCGCAGGTCGGCACGAATCGCGTCCTCGTCGAATCGCTCGGTGCTGATGAGCGAGGGGTTGGGCTTGCGGGAGTAGACGATCTCGGCGCCGCACTCGCGGGCCATCACCTCCTCGTCGGCCCAGGGCGACACGGAGATGCGGGCGAGGTTGGGCAGCTTCTTGAGCACGTGGATGCGGCTGTGGACGGGCTCGCAGCAGCCGTAGTAGCACTTGCCGAAATGCTCGGCAAGGCTGAGCTGGTAGGGGAAGATGAACTCGGCGAAAAGGTCGGGGCCGACGCCCACGGTCTCCTGCGATTCGAGGAGCACCCACTGGTCGCGGGTGCGCACGGGGTCGCCGGGCAGCCAGTCGGGCTGGGGCAGGTCACGGGTGTAGCCCATCGAGCCGGAGCCGATGTAGTCATTGCGGTTGTTGAGGCACAGCAGCCCCTCGCGCTCGAGCCACTTGGCGTAGGCGAGGTGGTCGTCGTGCAGGAACGCCATGAGGCGGTGGAGGCCCTGGGGGTCGTCGAACATGAAGAGCATGAGGTTCTCGAGGCCGATCAGTTCGATGGCGGGCCAGGTCATGCCGAGAGTCCACCAGTAGGCCCCGCGGATGTGGACGGGCAGGAGGCCGGCGAAGACGGCCTCGAGCCGCTCGCGGGCGGCCCACGTGGCCTGGCGGTCCACCGAGAAGGTGCGGGGGCGGAGCCTGGCGAAGTCGGCGTCGAGGTTCTTCAACGGCGCGTCCCAACGGCGCGCGCCCAGGACGCCGTCGAAGGCCGCATGGTGGTGGGTGGCCTGGACGCCGTACTCGCTGGCCTTGACGTGCCAGCCGCAGGTGAGGTAGGGCTCGACCACGTGGTCATCGCGGAGGGTTTGGAACTGGTAGATTTCGGCGCGGAGGCCGCGCTCGAGGCCGCGTGCCCAATCGCCTTCGCATGCGAGCAGAGAGTCGGGCAGCGGGGGGTTCGGGTCGCGGATGCCGCCGTATTCGGCGAGGACCATGGGGCGGCCGCCGGGGCCGGCGTCGTGCCTGTACCAGGCCTCGCGGCGTTCGAGGTTGGCGGGGTCGTGGGCGATTTCGAGCTTGCGCGCGGCGAGGCGGCGCAGCGTGCTCACGTCGCGTCTGCTGGGCTTCGTTGGCTCAGGCATGTGCCTCTCCCTGCACCTTCCCCTGCCTTTCAGCGGCTCCGGCCGAGCTGTTGCTGGCGGCGGAGCAGGCGGCGGTAGAGGAACGGCATGTAGTCGCGGATGAAGGCATTGATTCGGCGGAGGCGCGCGGTCCAGCGGGCCAGGCGCTCGACGTTGGCCGCGGCCCGAGGGTCGCCCGGGCCGGCGGCGATGAGCGGGGCTGCCACGTCGGGCCCGATGGCGGGCAGCAGCTCGGTGATCAGCACGCGCCAGAAGCGCGGCGTGGTGTAGCCGCCTTCCTTCGTGGGCATGAGCATGGCATCGTAGGCGTCGGTCGCAAAGCGGCCGAGCATTCCGTCGTGCGCGGCCCGCTCGTAGAGGGGCGTGCGCGGGAACGGCGTGAGCGAAAGGGCGACGACGCCCCAGTTGGGCCGCGGCAGCGCGTTGAGGGTCTGGGCCACTTCGCGCAGGTCCTCCTCCCTTTCGTACGGGTTGTCTATGATCACATCCACGGAGAGGTGCAGGCCGGCGTCGAGCACGGCGCGGGCCGCCTTGAGAAACGACGCCTTGTCCTCGGGTCTCTTGTAGAGCGTGCGGTTGATGCGGGAGGAGCCCTCGAGGCCCATGGTCACGTACTCGAGCCCGCCGCTCTTCAGCAGCTCGAGGCGCTCGGGGGTGACGAACTTGGGGATCATGCGGACGATGAAGGGCAGCCCGACCTCCGCCTTCATGCGGCGGCAGAAGTCCTTGACCCAATCCTCGGGGCCGTAGAAGAAGGCGTCGTCCTGGACGTTGATGCCGGCGATCTCGGGGTGCTGGGCGCGCAGGTGTTTCAGTTCACCGATCACGCGGTCCACGCTCGCGCGGCGGATCGCCCCGGTGTCCACGCGGCAGCAGTAGGCGCACTTGTAGGGGCAGCCGCGCGAGGTGATGAGGTCGTAGTACTGGCCATGCCAGTCGGCGAACCGGCGGTGGACGCGCCACGTGTAGGGCCGCAGGCGGCCCCTGAGCAGCACCCTGTCGTGGCCGAAGCGGAAGATCGGATAGGGAAGCGAGTCGAGGTCCACCCGTTGCGCCGCATCCTGGGGGTTGGCCACGACGGTGCCGTTGCGCCGCCAGACGAGGCCGGGGATGGCGGCGGGCTCGGCGCCCTCGAAAAGCATCTTGAGGGGGAGTTCGCCCGGCCCCTGCACGGCGAAGTCGGCGCCCTGGACCAGCGCCTCCTCGGGGCAGAGCGTAGCGTGAACGCCACCCGCGAGGATGATGCCCTTGAAACCCGCCTCACGGAGGCTCTGCACCAGCAGGCGGTAGGGCTTGAGGGTGGCCGTCATCAGGTACATGCCGAAGTGGGTCACGCCCTCGCGCCGCAGGAAGCGCGCGATCTGGCGCGTCTCGGAGCGGCGGAAGATGAGCGGCCTGCCCGCGGTGGCCAGCGGCTTCACCAGCACCAGCAGCGTGGTGCGCACGCCCAGCGACTCGGCGTAGGCGCCGCGCATGCGGATGGTGAGCGCCCGCACGCCATCCTCGATGCAGGCGAGAACCAGGTGCCTGGAGCCGGCGGGGGCGGGCGTCACGGGGCCTCCTGCTCCGGTCCGCTGCGCGGCTCGTCGGGCGACGGCGGCTCGGCCTGGGCCGCGCACTCCGCGCAGTGCTCGTGGGTCGTGAAGTGCTCGACCCAGTGGGAGCCGCGCAGTTCGGGGAGGATGCGCCCTTCGGGGAGAATGTGCTCCTTGAGCAGGCGATAGGCGTCGCGCGCCGTGAAGTGCTCGCAGACGTCCAACGCCACACCGAAGAGGGCGAGTTGCCCGAGCACGGCCTTGAGCTGGACCTCGGCCTGCCGCTCGCTCAGTTCGTCCGGCTCGGGCAGCGGGCCGAGGGCGTCGAGCAGGGAACCGACCGGCTCGCCGGGGCTGTTCTCGATGGCGTCGTCCATCAGCTCCATCTGTCGGAGGAACTCGTCCTCGGCCTGGCCGTCGCCTTGGGAGAACAGGCCATAGGGATCGTCGGGCTCGGCGTCGGAGTCCCCGCCCCTGCATGCCTCGCCGCAGGAGTGGGCGTAAGGGCCTGGCTCAGGCGAGGCATGGGATGCGCTCCCCTCCCCCAGCAACTCGGCGGGGGGCTCCGGGGGCCGGTCGTCGGCGGAGACGCCGGGGATCGTCGCGAAGTCCACGTACTCCAGGATCGGGTCCACCAGTTCGACGACCACGCGGCCGTTCTGGCTGTACCACTCCAGATAGAGGCAGCGGACCCAACGGAAGGGGGGCGGCTCGCCGCCCTTGCACCGGTGGCACAGTTCGTGGGCCGAGCAGTCGGCGATCTTGACCTTGCGGGCGGCGGTCATGTCGCCCGTGGGGCCGATCTGCTGTGCGGCGAGCCTGGGGGGCTCGAGGGCGAGGAGGCGGGCCAGCTCATCGGGGTCGGGCTCGCCGCCGGCCTCGGCGCGCGGGCCGCGGCTCTCGAAGCGGATGTGCCAGCCGGCCAGGTCGGGGCCGCAGTTGCCCGTGAGCTGGAGCGACAGAGGCGTCTCGACCCCGCGCAGCTTCAGCCAGCCGTGGGTCGAGAAGCGCCGGGTGTTGATCAGTTCGCCGCACTCGACGAAGTCGTTCAGACGGTAGGCCACGGTTCATCTCCTGGGCGGGGCGCCCACGGCGAGCAGGCCCTGTTCGTCGAGGGGGTAGTCGCCGAGGCAGGTTTCGACGACGAGGACGTAGCGCCGCCCCGCGCGGTTGGGGGTGGAGGCGTAGGCGGGGTTCTCGATCGCCATCGTGCCGAGGATGCGGTCCTTCGGGCCGGAGCCGGGCAGGCCGGCGTCGGCCTCCGTGAGGAGTTCCAGGTACTCGTCGTAGTACTCGGGGCGGATGAGGAGGAGGTCGCGGGGCTTGCCGTCGCGCTGGAAGCGGACGGCGGCGACGGCCTCGGCGTCCCAGTTGAGGAAGTTATTGAGCTCGCGGTCGGCGGGGTCGGGCTTGGCGATGGCCCTTGCTCCGGCGGGGGCCGCGCCGACGTCCAGGAAGAAGAGGTCGCCCTTGGCGGTCAGGTCGGCGAGGCCGGTGATCTTCCGCAGGTCGGCCTCGGTGAGGGTGGGGAGCAGCTCGATGTAGTCGTCCTTCACCTCCGCCCACTTGTAGTGGGGGCCGGCCTTGGGCGGCTGGTAGAGGGGCACGAGTTGGGAGGGCGGCTTGTTGTCGTACTTCAGGCCCTCGACGGGTCGGTTGTCGAAGGTTGTGATGCCCACGGAGAAGCCCCAGCCGCCCCCGCCGCGCTCGCTCTTGACGAGGAGGCGGTTCCAGCCGGCCTCGAGCTTGGCGGTGTTGCAGACCATGTCGGTGCGGTTGGCGTCCTCCCACTTGGCGCAGGCGTAGTAGCGGCCTGCGTGAATCTTGCGGCCGTTGAGCCAGAGGGCGGCGGTGTCGTTGCAGCCGAGCCAGAGGCGCGTTTCCTGCTTCTTCGGCGAGAAGATGAAGGTCTGAGCGTAGGCGATGCACTTGTCGGGCGCCTTGGGGAAGGCGGCCAGGAGGTCCACGAAGTCGGCCTTGCTCTCGAGGGGCGTCCAGGCGGCGCCGGCCGGCCCGGCAATCATCGCGGCCTCTTTGGAACTGGCCAGCTTGTTGAGCAGGCGTGCGTCCTTGGCGGGCGGCTCGGGCGGCGCGGTGAGTTCGGCGAGGCCCCAGGTCTTGATGTGGTTGCCGGCGAGCTCGGGCGCGGCGGCCTCGTGGCGGCGGTATTCGGCGGGGTTGATGTAGTAGTGCATGGCCGAGCGGTGGCCGCAGCCCATGTTCACGATCGGCTGCTTGCCGCAGCCGTCGGAGTCGTGGGTGACGGGGAAGCCGGGCACCTGCTCGCCGAAGATGCACACCCAGTCGAACTCGTGGTTCCACTCGTGGAGGAAGACCTCCCAGCCGCGGGTGGGGCCGATCTGCGCGCCGCCGGAGCCGGCGACCCCGCAGTCAACTCCGCCCGCGTGGCTGCTGCCGTACTCTGCGACGCCGATGGAGTAGTCATACATGCCGCGGACAGGGATTTCGGAGTCTGGCGGCAGGAAGAGCCACCCCGACTGCATCACCCAGTCGGCGGAGCCCGGCCCCCAGAAGCGGTAGGTGGTGCGCATCTTCCAGGCGCCGCGGGAGGCGCCGTAGGTCATCTGCTCGACGATGCGCCAGTCGCGGAAGAGGGCCTCGAGGCTGCCGAGGGAGAGCTCGCCGCAGATGTCCTTCACGGCCCGCGTGTTGATGGCCACCAGCACGTCGGCCACCTGGGTGTCGGGGCGGTTGTAGAGGGCGCCCGCGCGCTCGAAGAGGGGGGCGTAGGTCTCCACCGGCAGGCGGTTGTACTCCATCGCCTCAGCGAGGCGATAGGTGGCATCGGGGTCGGCGGGGCGGCAGGCGACGGCCTTCTGGAACTCGTCGAGCGCCTCCTCCCAGAAGCCGTTGGCGCCCGCGTAGAGGCCGAGCGCGTAGTGGGCCTTGAAGCTCTCGTCGCGGGGCCGGGACGCCCCGCCTACAGCCAGGGCATCGGCGGCCTTGCGGAACGCCGTCAGGCGGAGCATGCGGCGAGCGAGACGGGCGAGGTCCGTCTTCGGCTCGGCCGCGCCCTTCTGGAACGCGGCCCCCGCCGCCTCGTAGTCGCCCTCGCCCAGCGCCGCGATGCCAGTGAGATAGGCGTCCTTGGAGTCAGCTCCCTCCTTGCGGGCAACGGCGCCCAGGCGCTCGTCGCCGAGCACCTCCCAGTCCCGCGTGATGAAGAAGGTGTACTCGGAGGAGAGCAGCGGCGCTTCGCTTGACACGCTGACTGCGACCTCGTGCTTCATCGCCTTGCCGTCGGGCGTCCTGAGGACGTTGACTGGAACGGCGTAGCACACGTCCACCCATCGGCGGTCGCCCTTGAACTGGGGGATGGGCCAGGGGGCGAGCTCCTTGTCGTCAATCTTCAGCGAGAGCGTGGCGGCCGGCTGGCGGGCGTCCCATCGGCGCCGGATGACGAGGGCGCCGGGGGCCGGCCCGCCGCGGTAGGTGGCGATGCGGACGCGGAAGCGCTCGAGCTTCACCTCGCGCGCCGTGGCGGCGACCTTTCGGCCGCTGGCGTAGGGGAGCTCGATGCGCGTGGCCGCGGTGGCGTCGGACCAGTAGCGCGCCGCGGCCTCCGAGCGCTCGTCGCCCACGGCAATGCGGCCGCTGGGAATCCAGTCGAACTCCCGCGAGGCCTGCCCTCGCGCGACCGAGGTCAGGAGAGACGACGCAACGACGAAGAGCACGAACGTGCGCATGGGGTTCTCCTTCCAGGCCTATGGTATCAGAGCGGACCCGCCGGGGCAACTGGCGCAAGACCACACGGACCAACACGAACAGACACGGACCGGCGGGCGCTGAGGAGCGCTCTGACGGTCCGTGTATGTCCGTGTATGTCCGTGTATGTCCGTGCATGCCCGTGTGAGGGCCGGGGCAGCGCAAGTCGGCCTTGAAGTCAAGGCGGCGTCATGCCACAATACCAGCGGTTGGTGCCGTCGGACACCCCTATGGCTACAGGATGTGTGGCATGGATGAACTCGTCGCACGGGTCAACGGCTTCCTCGAGCTCGTGAGCGGCTACCTGTGGGGCTGGCCCATGGTGGCGCTGCTGCTGGGCACGCACGTGTTCTTCACGATCCGGCTGAGGTTCATCCAGCGCTACACGGGGCTCGCGATCAAGCTGTCGTTCCGCCGGGACGGCCAGAGCGAGGGCGACGTGAGCCAGTTCGGCGCGCTCACGACGGCGCTGGCGGCGACGATCGGCACGGGCAACATCGTGGGCGTGGCCACAGCCGTGTCGCTGGGCGGGCCGGGCGCCGTGCTCTGGTGCTGGCTCACGGGCGTGTTCGGCATCGCCACGAAGTACGCCGAGGCGCTGCTGGGCGTGAAGTACCGCGTGAAGACGGCCAGCGGCACGATGCTGGGCGGGCCGATGTACGCCCTCGAACGCGGCCTGGGGATGAAGTGGCTCGGGGTGCTCTTCGCCATTTTCACGGCCCTCGCCGCCTTCGGCATCGGCAACCTGGTGCAGTCGAACGCCATCGCCAAGCTCACGGGCCGGACCTTCGGCCTCTCCCCGTGGGCGACGGGCGCCGCGCTCACGGCGCTGGTGGGCCTGGTGATCCTGGGCGGCATCCGCTGGATCGCGCGGGTGTGCGAGGGCATCGTGCCGTTCATGGCGGTCTTCTACGTGGCCGGCTGCCTCGTCATCCTGTGCACCAACCTCTCAACCCTGCCGGACACGCTGTGGCTGATCGTGCGTTCGGCCTTCACCGGCCAGGCCGCGGCCGGCGGCTTCGCGGGGGCGAGCGTGAGCGCCGCGGTCCGCTGGGGCGTGGCGCGCGGGCTGTTCTCGAACGAGTCGGGCCTCGGCTCGGCGCCCATCGTCGCCGCCGCCGCGCAGACCCGCAACCCCGTGCGGCAGGCCCTCGTGTCGTCCACGGGCACCTTCTGGGACACCGTGGTCGTGTGCGCGCTCACGGGCCTCGTGCTGGTGAACACGGGCGTGTGGAACCACCCGACGGCGGCCGGCGAGGCCGGCGTGCAGCTCACGCGCGAGGCATTCGACTCGGTGCACAGCATCGGCCCCGTCGTGCTGACGGTGGGCCTGCTGACCTTCGTGTTCACCACCATCATCGGCTGGGAGTACTACGGAGAGCGGGCGGCGGAGTATCTGCTGGGCAGGGCCGTTATCTGGCCCTACCGCCTGGCCTGGGTGGTAGCCGTGCTGGTGGGGGCCGTCGTGAGCGTGCCGGTCGTGTGGAACTTCGCCGACGTGGCGAACGCGCTGATGGCCATCCCCAACCTCGTCGCGCTGCTGCTCCTCCACAAGGTCATCGTCGCCGAGACCGAGCGCTACCTCTGGTCCGGCCACATCGAGGAGGAAGAGGCCAGGAACGCCACCGCACGCTGAGCCCCCTTACCAATCCGCCACCGAGCCGTCCTCGTGCCACAGGCGGGGCGTCTCCCACGAGCCGTCGTAGAGCTTCTCGGCTACCGCCGCCTCGTCCACCTCGATGCCCAGGCCGGGGCCGGTGGGCACGTCCACGTAGCCGTCCTTCACCACGAAGGGCTGCTGGAGGTAGCCTTCGCCCAGGCACACCTGCTCCTGGCACAGGAAGTTCGGCGTGCAGGCGTCCACCTGGAGGCCCGCGGCAAGGGAGATGGGGCCGAGGGGGCAGTGCGGAGCGATCGCGGCGTAGTGGGCCTCGGCCATCGCGGCGATCTTACGCACCTCCAGGATGCCGCCCGCGTGCGAGAGGTCGGGCTGGAGGATGGCCGCGGCCTGCTTCTCGAGCACCTCGCGGAAGCCCCATTTCGTGAACAGGCGCTCGCCCGTCGCGATCGGCACGCTCGTGGACCGCGCCACGCGCGCCATCGCGTCCACGTTCTCCGGCAGGCACGGCTCCTCGATGAACATCGGCGAGAACGGCTCCAGAGCCTTGGCGAGCTGGATTGCCATCGCGGGGCCGACGCGGCCGTGGAAGTCGAGGCCGATGTCCACCCCCTTCCCCACCGCCTCGCGCAGTGCGGCCACGCGGGCCACGACCCCCTCGACGAAGGCGGGGCCTTCGACGAAGCGCGCGGCGCCGAAGGGGCAGGTCTTCACCGCCGTGAACCCGCGCTCGAGGGCCTTCTTGCCCGACGCGGCATAGGCGTCGGCGCTCTCGCCGCCAACATGGGCGTAAACGCGAATCCTGTCGCGAACGGCGCCCCCGAGGAGTTGGTAGACAGGCACGCTGAGGGACTTTCCCGTGATGTCCCACATCGCCTGCTCGATGCCGCTGAGCGCGCTCACGAGCACGGGGCCGCCGCGATAGAAGCCGCCGCGGTAGAGCGCCTGCCAGTGGTGCTCGATGCGGCGCGGGTCCTGGCCGATGAGGTAGCGGCCCATCTCGGCCACGCAGGCCGCCACCGTGCGCGACCAGCCCTCGACGATCGGCTCGCCCCAGCCCACCAGCCCCGCGTCGGTGTGCATCTTCAAGAACACCCAGCGGGGCCGCACGAAGAGGGTTTCGAGTCGCGTGATCCTCATTCGGTTCGCTCCTTGTTGCCGGCTTCGCCCTGGATCTCGCGGATCGCGGCGAGCACGCGGCCGGGCAGCGCGCCCGCGGCAGCGGCGGCGAGGACGTCGCGCACCTCGTCCACCGAGCCGGCGCCCGAGAGCACCGTGCTCACGTCGGCATCGCTGAGCAGGTAGCGCAGCGCGAGATGACGCAGGGGCATGCCCTCGCGGTCGGCAAGGTCGTGGAGGCGCTCAAGCCTGGGACGGAGCGGTTCAGCGTATCCGGGCAGGGCGGCCTCGCGGGGCTGGCCGAGCAGGCCCACCCGCAGCGGCGAGCCGAGCACGATGCCCACTTTGTGCCGTGCGGCCACGGGCAGCAGCTCGTCGCGGGCCAGGCGCGTGGTGAGATCGTAGTCGCAGTAGCTGAGCACGGTGTCGAACTCGTCGGTAGCCGCCAGCCGGGCGAGGAACGCGGGCGTGCGCCCCGTGACGCCAATCGCGCCGACCGCGCCCTGCTGCTTCAAGTGGTGCAGGGCCTCGGCCGCGCCGCCCTTGCCCATCAGGCGGTCCCAGCCGGCCGTGGGCGCCTCGTGGAGCTGGAGGAGGTCCACCCGGTCGCGCCGCAGCAGGCGCAGGCTGGTCTCGAAGCTGGCCAGCACCGCGTCGCGCGAGTAGTCGAAGCCGTGCGGGGTGCAGCCGGCCTTGGTGGCGAGGCGGTAGGGTTGCGACACGCCCTCCAGAGCGACGCCGAGGATCTCCTCCGAGCGGCCATAGGCCCGCGCCGTGTCTATGTAGTTGATGCCGAGGGCGAGGGCCTGGCGCACGATCTCGGCGCTCTCCTCGAGGGGAAGATCGCCGCGTCGTCCCGCCAGCCACGCCCCGCCGAGGCCGATCTCGCTCACACGCCAACCGAGCCGCCCCAAGGTCCTGCACCGCAAGCCTGCCACCCCTTCATCCCGAAGGCCATCCCAGGGACCGACACCGAAGGTAACGCGCCTCGTGCCCGCCTCAGCGGTCTCGGAGGATGGAGAGCATGCCGCCATCCACGGTCAGCGCCGCGCCGTTGATATAGGACGCCTCGTCGGAGGCGAGGAAGGCGACAGCCGCGGCGATCTCGTCGGGCGCGCCGGTGCGCTTCGCGGGAATAGCCTCGTTCGGGCGGGGGCGCCAGGCGGCACGGTCCACCGCCTGATTCGACCGCGGAAAGAGCGACAGGTCAATGGCCCCGGGCAGCACGCAATTGAAGCAGATGCCGCGCCCGGCGAACTCCACGGCCAGGCCGCGCGTCAGGCCGCACAGCCCCGCCTTCGAGGCCGAGTAGACGGCGTAAGGGGCATAAGTGGCCACGGCGTGCACCGAGGCGATGTTGACCACCCGGCCCCACCCGCGGGAGAGCATGTCGGGCACGACCGCGCGAGCCATGAGGAAGGCACTCTTCAGGTTCGTGTTGTGCACGAGGTCCCAGGTCGCCACGTCGAGCTTCTCGAGCGGCGCGCCCTTGGTGATGCCCGCGTTATTGACCAGGATGTCCACGCGCCCGAAGGCGGCGAGGGTCGCGGCCACCACGCGCTGGCAATCGGCCTCGGCGCCCACGTCGGCCTGCACGAAGAGGCCCCTGCCCCCGGCGTCCGCAATCTCGCGCGCGGTCGCCTGGCCGCCCTCGACATTGCGGTTGGCCACGCCGCACACCGCCGCGCCCTCGCGGGCCAGCCGCAGGGCCGTCGCCTTGCCGATGCCCGACGACGAGCCTGTGACAATTGCCACCTTGCCCCCGAACCTCTCGCCCATAGGCCGCCTTTCCTTTCCTGTGCACAACCTCCCAAGCGCCTCCGATCGTACGGGGATCGCCGCGCCGTGTCAACATGGGCGCCCGCGGGCGCGGCCAGAGCGCTTGATGCGAACGGCGAGAACCACTACAATTGAACCCGAGGAGGTTGAGCGGCAAACACCCTTCCGAGGCTTCACCAGCAAAGGCCAACTGCATGACGGGCGTGTCACGACTCGGGTCGGCGGTGCTTCTGGGACTGGCCGCAGCGGCCGGGCTGGGCGCGGAGCAGCGCCCCGCCTATCAGTCGCCGTTCGCCATCCTGGCGTCCAAGGACGGCTCGCGGCTCTTCGTCTCGCACCACACGGCAGGGGCCGTGTCGGCGGTGGATGTCGCCGCGGGCAAGGTCGTCTGGACGGCGCCCGTGGGCGGAGCGCCCGCCGGCCTGGCGCTCTCGCCCGACGGAGCCGTGCTCTACGCGGCCGATTCCGACTCGGGGATGGTCGCCGCCGTGGCGACCGCGAAGGGCAATATCACGGGCACGTTCGAGGCGGGACGGGGCGTCTTCGGCCTCGCCCTGGCCGCCGACGGCTCGCGGCTGTTCGCCTGCGACCGCTTCCTGAACCGCGTGAACGTTGTGGACGTAGCGGCGAAGAAGGCCGTGACCGCTCTCCCCGCCACGCGCGAGCCGTTCTTCTGCGCCCTCTCGCCCGACGGCGCCACGCTGTGGGCCGCCAACCTGCTGCCCCTCGGCCCCGCCACCGACCCCGAGGCCGCCGCCGCGCTCGATGCCTACGACACCAGGACGCTCAAGCCCCTCGCCCACGTGAAACTCCCCTCGGGCGCCACCGACGTCCGCCAGATCGCCTGCTCGCCCGACGGCGCGTGGGTCTACGTGGTCCACGTGGTCGCGCGCTTCAACCTGCCGCCCACCCAGCTCGAACGCGGCTGGGTGAACAACAGCGGCCTGAGCATCGTGGACGCCAAGACGCGCAAGCACCTGGCCACCCTGCTGCTCGACGAGGCAAGCAACGGCCACGCCATGCCCTTCGCCGCGGTCATCTCCCCCGACGCCAAGACCCTGGCCATCACCTACACCGGCACCCACGAGGTCGGGTTCATTGACCTCGCCCGGATGCACGAGCGTCTGGCCAAGGAACCCGCCACGCGCCTGCCCGAACTGGTGAACGAGCTGTCGCTCCTGAGCCGTTGGGGCGCCATCCGCCGCTGCACCTCGGGCGGCCGCGGCCCGCACGGCGCCGCCTTCTCCCCCAAGGGCGACACCCTCTACGTCGCCAACTACTTCTCCGACAACCTCGCCCTCGTGAACGTGGAGAAGGCCAAGCTCGCCGGCACCATCGCCCTCGGCCCCGCCGTCCAGCCTGACCTCGCCCGCCGCGGCGAGATGCTCTTCTTCGACGCCACCATCTGCTACCAGCGCTGGCAGAGCTGCGGCACCTGCCACCCCGACGCACGCGTGGACGGCCTGAACTGGGACCTCCTGAACGACGGCATGGGCAACCCCAAGAACAACAAGAGCATGCTCAACGCCCATCGCACCGCCCCCATGATGTCCCTGGGCATCCGCGAGGACATGGAGCACGCCGTGCGCGCCGGCCTCCAATTCATCCTCTACCGCCAGGTCATCGAGGAGGAGGCCACGGCGATTGACGCCTACATCCGCTCGCTCACCCCTCGCCCCAGCCCCCACCGCAACCGCGATGGCTCGCTCACCCCCGAGGCCAAGCGCGGCGAAGCCATCTTCAAGAGCTCCAAGGCCGCCTGCTCGGCCTGCCACACCGGCGAGCTCTTCACCGACTGCAAGACCCACGACGTCGGCACCGCCGGTCCGCTCGATGCCAACGTGAAGGAGTTCGACAACCCCTCCCTCCTCGAACTCTACCGCACCGGCCCCTACCTGCACGACGGCCGCGCAGTCACCCTCCAGGAACTGCTCACCAAGTTCAACCCGGGGGACCGCCACGGCCGCACCTCGCACCTGAGCAAACAGGAGATCGAGGACCTCGTGGCCTACCTCCTCTCCCTCTGACCCCTGTCTCACGCGACGAGTCAGGAAAACCAGACAGCCTGCTCCCATACTCGCTCATCCCCTCCCTCCCTGCCAGGTGAGCAAGTATGGCGCTTTGGCGATTCTCGCCTGTCCGTGGCCATTCCCGCCATACTTGCTCGTTTTCTCCCCCCCGCACGGTTGAGCAAGTATGGGCAGCATGTTGCCGAAACACCACGTGGCCTCCCCACCCCAGGTGCAAGCAGTCGCCAGACCAGACATGAGTAACGTGGCCGCCATTGGGGAGCGTGGGACCGCCGCTGCGGCGCCAGCGAAGGCCACTACATAACCACCTATGCCGCAATGCCTTACCCTCTCAACGCTCTCCTCCTCACATGCTGGCTCATCCCGCAGATGAGCGAGCATGGCCGGAGCCGCGAGAATCGCCCATTTTCGCCCATCTGCCCATGCTGTATCACTTCCCCCCTCACAGGGTTGATACAGCATGGGCAGGCGACGCCCGCCAGCCACTCGGCACAGAACCTCAACCTCCCGCGGGTTGGCAACCCGCGGGAGGTTCCTTTCCCTGAGCAAGAGGCCGCAGAGCGGCCAAGAGACCCGTCCCCACGCAGAGCGTAGGGACGAGAAGAGTGACCAGAGCGTAGGAACGAGGAAAGGGGGCAGAGCGTAGGGACGAGGGAGAGTAGCTGCAAGCGTCCCGCTTGCGCAGGCTTTCTTTCTCGCCCCTGCGCTCCGTCACCTTCTCCTTCTTGCCCCTGCGCTCCGCGTGGGGGCGATGATCCGGACGCTCCCGCGTCCAACCCCAACCTCCCGCGGGTTGGCAACCCGCGGGAGGTTCCCGATCCCGCAACCACTCTTCGCCGAAGAGGAAAACGCCGCACAGCCCTCCCGAGGAACCGCCAGGTCCGCCAGGAGCTGGCATGCCCACGACCCGCACCAGGCCCAGTCGAACAAGACCGCCAAACCCTGAAGCGCCTGAATAATCGGCCCGCTTCTGCGTCCGTACAAAGGGGGGAACCCTGCGTGGCGTGCAGGAAGCGGGTGCCCTGCCGAGCGGCGCTTGACATCTGCCCCTGCACAGTGGCATAATGCAGGTGGCTCATGGTGCAGGGACCCTTGACCTCCAGGAGGCAGTGAGATGAATCAGCGACTGTGTAAGCGTGTGGCAGTGCTTTGCGTGGCGGCCCTGGCATCCCAGGGCTGCGGCTGGATCAGAGACAACCCCAAGACCGTGACCGGCGCCGCCATCGGCGCCGCGGCCGGCGGCGCGCTGGGCTATGCAGTATCGGGCCACCACCGTCGAGGCCGCGCCGTGATCGGCGGCGCTCTCATCGGCGCCCTCGCCGGCGGCATCATCGGCAACATGATGGAGCGCAGAGACCGCGAGGCCGCGGCCACCAATCAGGCCTACAACTACGCCCCCGCCCAGGGCACGCGCGTGGAAGTGGCCGGCGCCCTGGTGGACCCCGCCGCGACCACCCCCGGCGGCACAGTGAACCTCCAGGTCACCTATGCGGTCATGGCGCCCAACGACCAGACCGCCGTCCCCCTGGTCGAGACCCGCGTCGTCACGTTCAACGGCACCAAGGTGGCGGAGCTGACCTCCAACGTCAGCCGCACGCCCGGCACCTACACCACCCAGGTGCCCATCCAACTGCGCGCCGACACGCCCAAGGGCCAGTACCAGCTCGACGTCGTCGTGGCGGGAGCCGGCGCCCAGGGCCAGCGCAGCGCCACGTTCGTGGTGAACTGACCGGCGCCAGGCCCGCGCGACGCCACTCACTCGAGGGGGCAGCATGCCGCTGCCCCCTTTCCATTGGCCCCGCCGACCTGGAGCAGGCTGCGGGCGATCTCGGCCGCGATCGCCTCCTCGGCCGTCTCCGCCCCAACGGGGATCCGCAGCACTCGAACGCCGCTCTGCGCCGCGTAATGCGCCACCAGCGGCTCGGTCTCGCGCGCGTAGCGGGCCAGCTTGCGGGCCACCGCCTCGGGCGCGTCGTCGGGGCGCCCGGCGTGGTCGGGCCCCTCCCCGCGACGCCGGCGGGCCACGCGCGCGTGCGCCGCCGCCGCATCGCACTCCAGCACCGCCACGGCCTCCACCCGCACCGTGGCGGCCAGAGCGCGGGCCTGCCCCACGTGGCGCGGCAGGCCGTTGAGCACGAGCACATCGGCGGAGGGCTCGAAGCCGCGGCGCCGCAGAAAGCGGCGGAGCAGCTCCTCGGCAATCGGGAATCGCTCGTCGGGCAGCAGGGCCTGCGCCTCCAGCACGCCCTGCACGTAGGCCACATCGGCGGGCGCCAGGCCGCGCTCGCCGCGCGCCGCCGCGCGAAGCTCCGCCCCGAAATCGAAGTGGTGGAACCCGCCCGCCTGCTCCAGCCGCGCGCCCACCGGGCTCTTGCCCGAACCCGTCGGCCCCACCAGCAGCACGGCGCGAATCGGCGGCGCCATCCCCCCTCCCCCGGCTACGGCGCCGTCGCCGCGTCGGCCCGCACGAACCCTCCCGCCTCCAGGCACGGCCCCGAGGGCACCCGCGTGCGCGCGGGCTTGAGCGACCAGGTCTGAAGGCGCATGTGCAGCCGCAGCCGATCCGCCGAGAAATCCGGGCCGAGGAACCCGCACTCCTCGATCCAGCCCATCGGCTTCTCCAGCTCGTGCGCGGCCGCCGGATAGCGCGGCACCTTGGGCAGCCGCAGCCGCGCCAGGCGCTCGCCGGCGCACGCGGCCCGGAACGCGGTGACGCACGCCGCGTGCAGGCTGCCCAGCCCGACCCGCGCGTCGCCCAGGGGCAGGTTCGCGGGCAGGTGGCCCGTCTCGTCCACCTGCTCGACGAGGGCGCGGCAGAGGCCCAGGAACTCCTCGTATGAGGCGAACGGCCTCTCGGCCACCAGCACCGGCTTGGCCACGGGGCCGAGCACGCGGCGGCGCGCCACGGCGCGCGGCAGGGCGCCGCGCCGCTCCGCCGCCACCAGCGAATCGGCCATGGCCACGAGCAGCTCGGCCGGCGAACAGAAGGCGTGCAGGCGCGGCGCCAGCGCGTCCTCGCCGCTCGAGCAGTACTCGCGCAGCGTGTCGCGCGAGATCGCCTCCGCCTGGCGCGCGAACAGCTCGGCCGCCCGCCCGATCCCGATCACCTGAAGGTCCTGGCGGCTCTTCAGATAGGCGCACAGGCGCGCGAAATTGGCGCGCGCGGTCTCCATCTCGGCCGCCGTGCGCAGCTCGTAGGCGAAGCCGAGCTCCGCCATCGTGCGATTGCGCCCGTTGGCGAACAACTCGTCCTCGGTCCACCCCTTGACCAGCACCCGCACCGGATGCGCGACGAAGAGCGTCAGGCACTCGATGCCGGCCGCCACGCGGCGGTCCAGCTCCTCCCCCAGCCGGCGCAGTTGCGCCTCGAAGGCATCGTCGCGGCTCAGCGCCCCCTCGGGACCGAAGGACAGGTACGACGTGACGGACTCGCCCGCGCCGCAATGGGTGGGAAAGCACAGGCTGCCGGCAAACCACACGGGGCCGGCGTGGCCGGGGCAGTAGGCCCAACTGTAGACATAAGGCAGGCCCAGCTCGGCGGCCGCGCCGTGGCTCTGGGGCGCGGTGAAAACGGCGTGGCGGCTGGTCGCCACGGGCATCTTCCAGAACGCCTTCTTGAGGGCCTCGGCGGCCCGCGTCTCGTACTCCACCAGGCGCTCCACCCCGTCGGCCCAGCCGCAGTGCTCGACCATCTCGGGCACCACGGGGTGGTTGTTCGAGTCGGTGTGGATGCTGATGTCGTGCTCGGCCATCGAGGCCAGGGCGTCCAGCCGGTTGCGCTGGAGCATCGCCCGGGCCTTGTCGCCGATCACGTGAAACGTGCCGCGCAGGCCCGCCTTCGACAGCGTCTGGGCGATCCAGCCGGGCACGTCATCCGTCCGGGCCTCGGGCGGATACACGGTGTCTTCCACATCGAAGTGGAGCGTCACATACATCCGGAGTTTCCTCCATGCGGGGGCGGGTCCCGAGCATCCTAGCCGCTCGCCCGCCGCCTGTCAACCGCGCGGCAAGCCTCGGGTGTGGGCCGGAATTGTGGGTGGCTGCGGGAGCTCCGAAGGAGCGAAATAGGATAGCCCAGGGCAACGCCCTGGGAACAAGACCGCCCCGCGGCAGCCCGGAAAGGGCGGAATAGAGAGCCTCTACCTCACCCCTTCAGGGCTGAACCCGTGAATCCCACTCAACCCAGGGCGCTGCCCTGCTCTTCGCCCACATCTTCCGGGGGCTGGGGTCTAGCCCCCGAAGGGGGCGTTTGAGCCGTAGCCCAGGGCGACCGAAGGGAGCCCTGGGGAGAGGCGGCCCCACGGATGAGCCCCCGAAGGGGGGCGATTCAAGGCGTGAAACGCCCCCTTCGGGGGCTTGGACGGGCGGGGACGGCCGTCCCAGGGCTCCCTTCGGTCGCCCTGGGCTACGGCCCGGTCGCCCGCGTTCGCGGGCTGCAAGGCCCTCACGTATGGGAGAAGACGAGGGCGCTGCCCTGGGATAGCCCAGGCGAGCCCTTCCGGCGCCAGAGAGAACCACCGTGCCTGCAATTCCGGCCCACACCCGCAAGCCTCGGGTTGACATTCCGGGCCTCGCACCCTATCGTGGGAGGCGGGAGGCCGCAAGCAGGAAGGAGAACGACCATGCGATTCCCGCGGGCACTGGCCGCTGTCGTCGTTGCCGCCGCTATGAGCACTGCCCGGGCAGCAGAGGCCCCGCTGAGGGTCGTGATGCTCTCGGGCTCGGGCGAGTACAAGTCGGACGAATCGCTCCCCGCCTTCGCCCGCCGCCTGGAGGCGGCCTTCAACGTCAAGGCCACCGTGCTCCAGGCCCAGGGCGAGAACGAGATCCCCGGCCTCGAGGCCCTCGACGCCTGCGATGTGATGCTGCTCTTCACCCGCCGCATCAAGCTGGGAGGCGACCAGCTCGAGCGCTTCAGGAAGTACTGCCTCGCCGGCAGGCCCATCGTCGGCATCCGCACCGCCAGCCACGCCATCCAGACCTGGCTCGAGCTCGACCGGGAGGTCTTCGGCGGCAACTACAAGGGCCACTACGGCAGCGGCGCGAGGCAGACCGTGGCCCTCCACCCCGACGCCAAGGGCCACCCCGTGCTCGAGGGCGTGAAGGGCTTCGAATCCGATTACAGCCTCTACAAGACCGCCCCCCTGGCCGCCGACGCCACGCTGCTGATGACGGCCAGCACGCCCCAGGCCGCCGCTGCCGAGCCGGCCGCCTGGGTGCGCGAGTACAAGGGCGCGCGCATCTTCTACACCTCGCTGGGCGGCCCCGCCGACTTCGAGGAACCCAGCTTCCGCCAACTGCTCACCAACGCCCTCTTCTGGGCCGCCCGCCGCAAGGTCGAGCCCAAGCCATGACGCGAGGCGGGGGAGAACGCCCTTTCCGGCAGAAGGAGCGCCCTGCCCCGCGCGGCCCTCCCCCGCAGGAGCCCTTCAGCCACGGGCCGTGCGGAAGGCGCCGAGCCGCCCCGCGCCGCCTTGGCACGGGACAGAGTCCCCTCGTTTCCCCCCATTGACGCGGAGCGACGGCTGGCGGGCCTGCCACGGCGAATGCGCTACTTGCGGGGCTTGCCCTGCGATTCGCGCCGGAGGATGTCGCGCTGGAAGCGCTGAAGGGCGGCCAAGGCGTCCAGCGGGGTGAGGTTGTCGAGATCGAGGCGCTTCAGTTCCTCGATCGTGTCGGCGTGCAGGGAGCCGAAGAGGGTGAGCTGAAGCTCCCGGGGGTGGGCGCCCACCTCGTCGAGCGTAGGGGCGAAGCGCGGCTTGTCGTTGGGCGTGAGCGAGGCGGCCTCGAGGTTGCCGAGGATCACTTTGGCCCGCTGGATGACCTTGCGGGGAATGCCTGCCAGCCGAGCCACGTGGATGCCGTAGCTCTTGTCGGCGCCGCCCTCGACGATCTTGTGCAGGAAGATGATCTCGTCCTTCCACTCGCGGACCGCGACGTTGTAGTTCCTGACGCCGTCGAGGAGGAGGGCCAGCTCGGTGAGCTCGTGGTAGTGGGTGGCGAAGAGCGTGCGCGCGCGCACGTGCTCGTGCAGGAACTCGCACACGGCCCAGGCGATGGACACGCCGTCGAAAGTGCTCGTGCCCCGCCCCACCTCGTCGAGCACGAGCAGGCTGCGCTCGGTGGCGTTGTTGAGGATGTTGGCGGTCTCGATCATCTCGACCATGAACGTGCTCTGGCCGCGTGCCAACTCGTCGCTGGCGCCCACGCGGGTGAAAATGCGGTCGGCCACGCCGATGTGCGCCCGCTTCGCGGGGCTGAAGCTGCCCATCTGGGCCATGAGCACCAGCAGCGCCGCCTGGCGAATGTAGGTGGACTTGCCGGCCATGTTCGGCCCCGTGATCACGGCCATGCGGTTCTTGTCGCCGTCGAGCAGCAGGTCGTTGGGCACGAACTTGCCCGATTCGAGCGACACTTCGAGCACGGGGTGCCGCCCCTCCTCGATGCGCAGCGTGAGGTCGTCGGCGATCTCGGGCGCGCAGTAGCCGCGCTCGGCGGCCACGTGGGCGAGCGCCGCGAAGCCGTCAATCTCCGCCACCAGGGCGCCCACGCGCTGGAGCCGCTCGACCTGGCCCGCAATCTCGTCGCGCACCGCGACGAAGAGGTCGCGCTCCAGCTCCTTCGCCCGCTCGTCGGCGCCCACGATCCGCTCCTCCCACTCCTTGAGCTCGGGCGTGATGTAGCGCTCGGCGTTCTTGAGCGTCTGCTTGCGCGTGTAGCCGGGCGGCACCCTGTCGGCGTTGGCGTGGGTGACCTCGATGTAGTAGCCGAACACCTGGTTGTAGCCGACCTTGAGCGACTCGATGCCCGTGCGGCGGATCTCGTCGGCCTGGAAGCGCGCGAGCCAGCTCTTGCCGTCGCGGGCGATGGAGCGTTCCTCGTCGAGCTTCGCGTGGTAGCCGCTGCGGATGATGCCGCCGTCGGTCAGCGACGTGGGCGGGTCCGCCACGATGCTCCGCTCGATCAGGTCGCGCACGTCGTCGAGCGTGTCGAGGCGGGCCTGGATTTCGGCCAGATGCGGGCTGGTGCAGGCGGCCAGGCGCCCCTTGAGCGTGGGCAGGGCGTTGGCCGACTGCTTGAGCCCCACCACGTCGCGCGGGTTGGCGCGGCGGTAGGCGATCTTGGAGGCGATGCGCTCGATGTCGTGGACGTTTCGCAGGATGGTCCGCAGCTCGCCGCGCAGGAGCGGCTGGGCGACCAGCTCGGCCACGGCCTCCTGCCGCCGGCGGATGCGCGCGACGTCGCGGAGCGGATAGAGCACCATCTGGCGGAACAGGCGCCCGCCCATCGGGGTCACCGTGGCGTCGAGCACGCGCAGCAGCGTGGCGTCGGCCCGCCGCGTGCGCAGGGTCTCCACCAGCTCGAGGCTGGCCTGGGTGGCCTTGTCGAGGATCAGGTAGTCGCTGCGGAGGAAATGCTCGAGCCTCGTGAGGTTGCCCAGGCTGCCGCGCTGGGTTTCGGCCAGGTAGTCCAGCACGGCGCCGGCGGCGCCCAGCCCGGCCTTGAGGCCCTGGCAACCGAAGCCCTCGAGCGAGGCCACGCCGAAGTGCTCGAGCAGCGCCTTGCGCCCGCTTGCGGGGTCGAAGGCCCAGTCGGGCCGCGGCGTCCAGTGCGTGTGGAGCAGCGGGCGCAGGGGCTCGAGCACGCTGTCCTCGGTGCGGTACTGGCTGTCGGGGAGGAGGCACTCGGCGGCGCCCACGCGGCCCAGCTCGTCGAGCAGTTGCCCCGGCTCGACCTCCTGGACCAGGAACCGCCCCGTCGAGAGGTCCACCCACGCCAGGCCGCACTGCTTGCCCAGGGGCGCGATGGCGGCGAGGAAGTTGTTCGCCTTGGCGTCGAGCAGCGACTCCTCGGTGAGGGTGCCGGGCGTGACCACGCGCGTCACGTCGCGGTCCACCACGCCCTTGGCCTCGCGGGGGTCCTGAACCTGGTCGCACACGGCCACCTTGTGGCCGGCCACGATGAGGCGCTTGAGGTAGGTGTCAATCGAGTGGTAGGGAAAGCCCGCCAGCGGCACCGCGCTCTCGCCGTGGGCGCGCGAGGTGAGCGTCAGGCCGCACACGCGCGACAGCGTCTTCGCGTCCTCGAAGAACGTCTCATAGAAATCGCCCATGCGGAAGAGCAACACCGATCCCGGGTGCTCTTTCTTGAAGCGGGCGTACTGCCGCATGGCCGGGGTCGCGGCCTCGGGCAGGTCGTCGTTCGCGAAGAGCTTCTTCGTCTCGGCCATCGCCTTCCTCGACTCTCGGCCCCCTCCATTCTAGGTTGGGCCTGCGTCGAGTCAAATCCCGCGGGTTTGCGCTCTGCCCGCCCGGCGCGGGGAGCAGGGCCGGACGGGCCGCCCGCCCCGCTCGGGTCTCGCGGCGGACAGGTCAGTGCTTGACGGCCTCGAGGGCGTGGCGGAATTCGTCGGCGCTGCGGAACCGGCGCGCGGGGTCGGTGGCCACCGCGCAGGCGATCGCGGCGTCGAGGTCGTGCGGGCAGTCCTCGCGGAGGCTCCGCAGCGACTTGGGCTTTCGCGTGCCAGCCGTGCGGGTGAGTTCCGGCAGCGAGGCGACGGGGTACGGGAAATCGCCCGTCAAGAGGCGGAAGCAGGTGACGCCCAGGGCGTAGACGTCCGTCTGCGCGTTGCCGGCCACGTTGGCCACGAGGCACTCGGGGGCCACGTACCGCACGGAGCCCACCACGTCGCAGTTCCTGACCACGGTGGTGAGGCCGGCCACGTCGAGGCTCCTGGCCAGGCCGATGTCGGCCACCTTGAGGATGCCGTCGCGCGTGAGGAGGAGGTTGCTGGGCTTGAGGCCGCCGTGGACGACGCCGGCGCTGTGGGCATAGGCCACGGCGCTGGCGGCGGCGATGGCGTAGTTCACCACGTCGCGCACGGGCAGCGGGCCCTGGCGCTCGAAGAGCGCGCCGAGGTCGCCGCCCTGCGCGTACTCCATCGAGATGAAGGTGTGCCCATCGGCGCGGTTCATGTCGTAGATACGGATGATGTTCGGGTGCGAGAGCTGGCCGCTGGTGCGCGCGTCGCGCAGGAAACGCGCCACGGCCTCGGGGTCGGCCGTCAACTCGTCATGCAGGATCTTGAGCGCCACGAGCCGCCCCATCGAGAGCTGGTCGGCCTTGTAGACGGCCCCGATGCTGCCCTTGCCGAGGAGTTGCACGATCTCGTAGCGGCCGATCACCTGCCCGAGCAGTGGGCAGCCGCTCACGCAGGCGGCGCAGTAGACGCGGGTCTGCGTCTGGCGGGCCGTAAGCAGCGCGTCGAGGGGAACCATCTTGCCGCACGAGGCGCACAGATGCGGGGGAACGCTCTGCGGCTCCTCCACCGGCGGCGCCTCGCAGCGGAACAGGAGCTGGGCGAGGCCCACCTGGAGGCGGTCACCGTCCCTGAGGCGCGCCTCGCTGATGCGCGCTCCGTTCACGAAAGTGCCATTCTTCGAGCCCAGGTCGCGCACGAAGCAGCCATCGGGCGTGGTGCGCACCTCGCAATGCAGACGCGAGATCTTGCTGTCGTGAATCTGGATGACGCAATCGGCGCTGCGGCCGATGGTGACCGGCTTCTCCCCGTCGGCAGCGAACTGGCTGACCGGCTTGTCGTCCTTGAGGAGGATGATCGCGGCTCGCAAGGCGGCACAGGCTCCCAACCAGGGTGAACGAAGCACCGGCAGCGTCGGAGCCGGTGGCGGCTGGCGCGGGGGATGCCGCGCCGACCCGCTCCTGGCGGGCCGGCGCGGCGAGAGCCCTCCGGTTGTGGGCCACTGGCGTCCGGCAGCCGCGGTTACCGGGCGATTGTCGCGGCAAAGACATGGATCAGCGAGCAGAAGGGCAGCTTGATGGACTTCAGCTCGCGGTTCGCATCGAGGGGGATCGCCACCACCCAGATGCGGCACTTCTTGTCTTCCTTGGCGAACTCGCCCTTGCCCTCGGAGTCCACGGCGACTCGCTGGGCGCTCTCCACGCCGATCTTCTCGCCGAACTGCGCGTCTTTGCACCAGTCGGTCACCTTCAGGTCGGCCTGCACGGCGCCGTCGGCGTAGTTGATCGTGATCTTCTCCTGCTGATCGGCATCGGTGGCCGTCACGAGCAGATGCAGTTCCTTGGCCTTGCCATCGAGGGCGATGGTCTGCCCCGCGCAGGCCACGTTGTTCTTCTTGCCCTTCTCCTTCGCAGGGAAGTCGAAGGCCGTCTTCACATCCTTGGGCTCGAAGGTGCCGGCGTTGGGCAGGTTCTCAGCGGGGAACGACTGCTTCCACTGGTCGAAATCGGAGTCCTTGCGATCGTCCTCGCCCGTGATGCCGTCGTTGTTGTAGAGGGCCGAGAGGTCGAGGGCGAACAGGCCGGGCTTGAGCTCCTTGAGGGCGGCCTTAGGCTTAGGCTCCGGCTTCGCCTCCGGCGCCACGACCGGCTTGGGCTCAGGCTTCACCTCGGGCACCGGGGCGGGCTTCACCTCGGGCACGGGGGCCGCCTTGGGCTCCACCTTGACCTCCGGGGCCTTCTTCTCGGCCACGGGCACCCGCACTTCTACGGTGCCGGGGGCCTTCTTGACCGCAGAGGCGCCGGGGCCCCCCGTGCAGCCGACCATGACGACGGCCAGTGTGAGCACAACCGCCAGACATGCTCGCAACATCCCGCGCTCCTTTCCCAAACACCGGTTGAAGGGACCTGCCTTGGGATTCTCCGCCCCCCGTGCCGTGCGAGCCCGGGTCGGGCACGCCCATTATACCAATCGCAATCGCAATGTCCAGCATCCCGGGCGGGATTCCCGCGCATCAGCCGGTGGCCTTGCCCAGGAGGCGGCGGATCTCGGCCTTCAGTTCCTCGTCCTTGCAGCGCTGCAAGGCGGCGTTGAGGGCCTGGATGGCCTTCTCGCGCGCTCCGCTCACGCCGCGGCGCCGGGCCCCAAGGTAGAAGCGCCCGGTGGCCACGTAGGGCCGGGGATCGTCAGGGTTCGCCTTGCACGCGGCCTGGAGCAGCGCCTCGGCCCGGGCGGGCTCGCCGGCCAGCAGCAGGAAGCCCACGGCGCCCAGCGTCGGCGCCAGATCGCCGGGGGCCGCCTTGGCCTTGGCCTCGTAGGCCGCGGCCTTCTCCTGCACCGACGTGCCGGCTCGCTTGTAAAGGGAGGCGATGGTGGACCGGATGAAGCTGCTGTCGAGGTGCTCCGCCGCCAGGCCGGCCAGCGTCGCATCAATCCGGTCCTGAAGCGTGCTCACGAAGGCCGCGTCGCCATAGGTGAAGTGGTCGTTGAAGTAGATCTTCGCCAGGAGTTGCACGAGGCGCGCGGCGTACGGCTCGGGCTGCGAGGTATCGCGCTCGGCGATCGTGATCTCGATGGCCTGAGCCAGGTGCTCCATGCAGGCGTCAATCTTGTGCTCGAGCAGGTACAGGTGCGCCACCTCGGCGTGGTAGGCCACATTGTTCGGGTCCTTCTTCAGCTCGGCCTCATAGTAGCCCACCTCGCGGTGCCCGAGCGTGGCCTCGACCGTGGCCGTGTCGCGGGGCGGCACGGTGACCTCCTGGTGCCAGTCGGCGAAGTTGGTCTTGCTCAGGCGCAGGCTGTAGGTCTGCGGCTCGAGGTCCTCGAGCCGGAGCGGGGTGTTGCCGCGGTACTCGCCGTCGAGGTGCACCGAGGCGCCTTCGGGCCTGGAGCGTACCACCAGGATGCCGCGTTCGGCGACCCGCAGGACGGCGTGGACCGGTCCGGCGCCGCGCGAGCCGACCTTGAGGGCCGTGCGGTAGACCTCGTAGCCGGCCTTCTGGATGCGCAGCACGTGTTCTCCCGTGGGCACTTCGAGGTTCTGAAGGGGGGTGGGGCCGCGGAACTCGTCGTTGATGAACACGCTGGCGCCGCTGGGCTCCGAGGTGATCTCCAGCGAGGCCCGCCCGGGCACCAGGCCGAACAGGCTGAACCCGCCCTCCTTCTTCGAGGTGTCCCAGCTCACGCCCTTGCCTTGGGGCACCGCCGCGCTTCGGCCGGGGCCGAAGAAGAACAGTGCGCCGAAGGCGACCCCGGCCGCCAGGGCTGCCAGGGCCAGGACGGCCATCGCGGCGCGCAGCGCCCGGCGCCGCAGCGGCAGGGCGCCGGCGGCCACCACCGTGCGGCGCGTGGGCTGCACCAGCACCTGCACCGTCGTGGTGCCGATCTGCACCAGCGAGCCATCGGGGAGCCGGGCCTTGTCCACCTGCTTGCCGTTGACGTACGTGCCGTTCTTGGTGTGGAGGTCCTCGACGAAGATCCCGTCGGGCCGGCACGTGATGGCGCAGTGGAGGCGCGAGGCCCAACTGTCCAGGATGCGGAAGTCGCTGCCGTCGCCGCGGCCGAGCAGCACGCGGCGCCCCTCGCGCAACTCCATCGAGGCGCCCGCCTGCGGCCCGTCCAGGATGCGCAGTTGCACCGCCATGGCTGGTCCCGTCGCAGCAGGTCCCCCCGTCGCGCCCGCGAGCCCGGCGGCCCCAGGCTACGGCTCGAGGCCCTGCGGCACGTAGTCGGGGTCGTCGGTCAGCAGGATGACGTCGAAGCGAGGCCCGTCCTCGCGGTTCAGGATCTCCAGCGTGTGCTCACCGGCGGCCAGGAAGAACCGGTGTGGCTGGCCTCCTTCAACCACGGAACTCCAGGCCCAGCGGACCGGCTTGCTGTCCGAGCCGCCCACAATGAACCCCTCGGTGTGCGGACGCCCCACCTGGTCGAAGCGCACGAACAGCGTGTCGCCGCACGAGTCGTACCACTTGCGCCGGATCCAGAACGTGTAGTTGCCGGCGACGGCCACCTTGAACTTGTAGACGGCCCGGGCGAACTTGGGCGGAACGCCCAGGCTCGGGTCGGGGTCGGGCACGCCGGCCTTGTCGGGGATGAAGATGCACTTGCCGCCGGAGGCCTCGGGGTCCTCCACGATCCGCATGACCTTGCCGCCGACGCCCGGAAGGGCGTCGTCGGATTCGATCTGGACGGCGTCCTCGGCCTCGATGCGGATGCGCTGGAAGTTGTCGGCGAACTCCACGCCGCCTGCCTTGGGTGCGCCCGGCTTGGGGCTGGCCACGCGGCCCTTGGCGGCATCGGGCGATTCGTCCTGCGAGCACGATGCGCACAGAACGCTCAGGCCGGCCAGCGTCGCGCACAGAACCACTCGCCTCAGCCTCGACCTCATTCCTTGGCTCCTTTGGGCGCTTTCTTCCCTCAGGGCCAATATAGCAGCGGCCCGACGGGGAGTCAAGGCGGACGGGCCTGGCACCTACTGGCGTAGCTGCCCGCTGCCGTGAACGACGAACTTGTAGCTCGTGAGTTCCTCGAGGCCCATCGGCCCGCGGGCGTGCAGCTTGTCGGTCGAGATGCCGATCTCGGCCCCCAGGCCGAACTCGAAGCCGTCGGTGAACCGCGTCGAGGCGTTCACGTAGACGGCCGCCGAATCCACCCCCTGCACGAACTTGTCGGCCTCGCGCACGTCGGTCGTCACAATGGCGTCCGAGTGCGCCGACCCGTAGCGGGCGATGTGCTCCATCGCCGCCTCGGTCGAGTCCACCACGCGCACGGCCAGGATCAGGTCCAGGTATTCGGCATACCAGTCGTCCTCAGTGGCCGCCTTGAGGCCGGGCACGAGGGCGCGGGTGCGCTCGCAGCCGCGAAGTTCCACCTTCGCCTCGGCGAACCGGCGGCACACGGCCGGCAGAAAGCGCTGGGCGATTGCCCCGTGGACAAGCAGCGTCTCCATCGCGTTGCACGTGGCGGGCCGCTGGCACTTGGCGTTGAGGCAGATCTCCTCGGCCATCGCCAGGTCGGCCGAGGCGTCCACATACACGTGGCAAACGCCTTTGTAGTGCTTGATGACGGGAATGGTCGCCCCCTCGACCACGCGGCGGATCAGCCCTTCGCCCCCGCGGGGAATCACCACGTCCACCAGCCCATCGGCGGTGATCAGCGCGTCCACGGCGGCGCGGTCGGTGGTCTCGACGAGCGCCACCGCCTCGGCGGGCAGGCCGGCCGTCCCCAGGCCCTCCTGAAGCACGCGCCAGATGGCCACGTTGGAGGCCAACGCCTCCTTGCCGCCGCGCAGGATCACGCCGTTGCCGGCCTTGAGACACAGGCCGGCCGCATCGGCGGTGACGTTGGGCCGGCTCTCGTAGATGATCGCGATGACACCGAGCGGCACGCGCACCTTGGCGATGCGCAGGCCGTTGGGCCGCACGCTGCCGCCGATGATGGCCCCCACGGGGTCGGGCAGCGCAGCCACCTGGCGCAGGCCCTCGGCCATGGCGGCGATGCGCTTGTCGTTCAGGCGCAGGCGGTCGAGCAGTGCGGCCGAGAGGCCCGCCGCCTCGCCCGCTGCCAGGTCCTTGGCGTTTTCGGCCTTCAGCCAGGCGGCCTTGGCCTCCAGGCCGCCGGCCATCGCCCGCAGGGCTCTATCCTTGGCAGCGGACGATGCGACGGCCAGTTGCCGGGCGGCCGATTTCACGCGCGCGGCCAGCGCGCGAATGCTCTCGCGGGTGTCCATCGGGCGCGGCTCCTCGTCGGGACAGCGTGTGCGGTGGTTCAGTACTGATTATAGCCGCCGGCGGGCGAGTTGTCCAAGAAGGGAAGGAGGGTACGACAATGTGGACAACGTTGACATGGTGGACTGGGTGGACGATGCCTGAGAGGATGAGCTCTTGGGCGTCCACAGTGTCCACAATGTCCATCATGTCCACCCGGCCCGCAGGCAAGTCGCATCCCACCCCCTCGTCCCGGGTCAATTCCCCTGGCCGAGCACCTTGGCGAACTGCTGCTCGAAGAGCCGGGCGTAGAGGCCGTGGCGGGCGAGAAGCTCCTGGTGCCCCCCCTGCTCCACCACACGTCCCGCGTCCATTACGACGATCTTGTGCGAGCTGAGGATGGTGGAGAGGCGATGGGCGATGATGAGCGACGTGCGCCCCCGCAGCAACTGCGCCAGCGCGTCCTGGATGAGGGCCTCGGAGGCGGCGTCGAGGCTGCTCGTCGCCTCGTCGAGGATGAGGATGGGCGGGTTGGTGAGCAGCGTGCGAGCGATGGCGAGCCGCTGCTTCTCGCCGCCCGAGAGGCGGAAGCCGCGCTCGCCCACCACCGTGTGGTAGCCCTCGGGCAGGGCGGCGATGAAGTCATGAATGTTCGCCGCGCGGCACGCGGCCACGAGGTCGGCCTCCGTCGCCTCGGGCCGGGCGTAGAGCAGGTTCTCGCGCACGCTGGCGTGGAAGAGAAACGTCTCCTGGGTCACCATGCCCATGTGGCGCCGGAGGCTGTCCTGGGTGAGGTCGCGCAGGTCGTGGCCGTCCAGCGTGATGCGGCCTGCGGCGGGGTCGTAGAGGCGCAGCAGGAGATAGGTGAGGGTGGTCTTGCCCGAGCCGCTGGGCCCCACGAGGGCCACCTGCTGGCCCGGAGCGATCTCGAAGCTCACGTCGCGCAGGGCGAAGGGCTCGGGCGCCCGCGCCGCGGGCTCCGGGCCGTTCGCGGCCTCGCCGGCCGGGCTGGGCAGCGGAGGATACGTGAAGCTCACGCCCTCGAAGACGATGTGCCCCGACGTGCGGTCCAGGGACTTCGCCCCCGGCTTGTCACGAACGTCGGGCTCGATATCCAGGTAGTCGAAGATGCGGTCGAAGACGGCGACGGCGCCCTGGAGGTCCACGTAGACGGAGGCGAGCTGGACCACGGGCCGATAGAGGAGCGTGAGGAGCGCGGCGAAGGCGACAAGGAGGCCGGCAGTGAGTTCCTGCCGCATCACCTGGTAGCCGCCGAACCAGAAGACGAGCGCCGGCCCCATCGCACTGAAGACGCTGAGGATCATGAAGAGCCAGCGCCCGACCACGGTCTGGCGGATGTTGAGGTCGCGCACGCGGGCGCTCTGGTCGGCGAAGGCCCGGGCGTCGGGCTCGCGCTGGCCGAAGATGCGGGTGAGGATGGCGCCGCTCACGTGCAGCCGCTCCTGGATGAAGGCCAGAAGCGCCGCCTGGCTCTCCTGGGCCTCAGCCGACAGCCGCCGGCGGATGGAGCCGACGATCTTCGACGGCAGATAGAACGCCGGCACCACGAGCACGGCCACCACCGCCAGGCGCCAGCTCATCGAGAGCAGCGCGATGCACGTCGCCACCAGGGTGGCCACGTTGCCCGCAATCGCCACCAGGGTGCCCGTGGCCACGCCCTGCACGGCGTTGACGTCGTTGTTGATGCGTGCGACGATCTCGCCCGACCGCGTGGCCGTGTAGAAGCGCAGCGAGAGCTGCTGGAGGTGGCGGTAGAGCTCGTTGCGGAGGTCGAACAGGATGCCCTGCCCCGCCCGAGCCGTGAGCGATTGCTGGAGAACGCCGATCAGCCCGGTAATGACGGCGAGGCCCACCATCGCGCCCGCGAGGAGGCTGAGGAGCCCCACGTCGCGGCGGGGAATCGCGCGGTCGAGTATCTGGCTGACGCAGAAAGGCGGGAGCACGTTGAGGCCGGCCGTGACCGCGATGCACCCGAGCACTACGGCCCACAGGCCCCAGTAGCGGGCGAAGTAGCGCCCGATGCGGCGCAGCCGGGCGCGCGTCAGGCGCGGCGGCGGGCCCTCCACCCCGTCCTTCGTGAAGTGCTGCTGAAGCCCATACGTGCGAGTCAGCCCGCCCACGGTGCTCAGCGAGCTTCGCCAGCCGCCTTCCATCGTCCATCCTCTCTGCGTCGCCGAGGCAGTATAGTCTTGCCCGGCGGCCCCGTCAACCGCCTCGCTCTCCCGCCGCAGCATCGGCGGCGAGCGGGATGCCTCAGGGCTCGAACCGCCAGGCTCGCAGTTCGCCGGCCTCCCCGAGCAGCCGAAGAGCGGGGGCAGGGCTCGGCGTGCCACCGCGGGTGATGAGGACGATGGGCCGACGCAACTCCCTGTGGATCGCTGTCAGAACCTCGATCTCATTGCCCTCGGCGCGCATCCGCTGCATGAGGTCCCAGCGGCGCCGCCACAGGGCCCTGTCGCACCGAGCCGCGCGATGAAAGCCGAGGATGCCCGGCACGTAGAGGTCGCGCCAGGCGATGGGCGGGACCAGGGTGGCGCGCTCGTCGGCCCACACGACCACGGCGTCGAGCGGTGCCTCGCGGCGAATGCGCTCGAGCACGGCCACCTCGTCGGGCGTGGCGCGGGCCGGTTCAGGGGCGCGCGCATAGGCCACGAGGCCGAGCACCGTCGTTGGCACGCAACTCCATGCCAGCAGCCACAACAGCCGACGGCGGCGCGGGGCCAGCTCCCCCCCTGCCCTGCCCGCGACCCAGGCGGCCAGCATCACGGCGACGACGAAGCCGAGCTTGATCTCCACCTCGTCCACCACCCGCGTCAGGAGGAATACCGCAGCGAACCCGATGCCGACAAAGGCCACGAGTCGCTCGATCGGGCCGTGCGGCCTGAGGCGCCCCGCCAGTGCAGCAGCGACCCAGAGCGGCAACAGGCCGACGCCGAGGCCGAGAACGTGCGCCTCGTCGGGCGCGGCCACACGCAGGAGACTCTCGCGCGCCATCGGGCCGGCCGTGGTGACCCAGACATAGGGAGCCACGGCCAGACCCGCTGCCACCGCCATCGCCAGCGCGATGAGCGGGCGGCGGGCCTGCTCGGGCTCTCTCCGCCGGCGGCACGCGACGGCCAAGGCGGCCATTCCGGCACCAACCAGCGCGAGCAGCAGCGCGCCGACAAAGAGGTTCGCGTAGGCGGCCAGCGCCGCCGCCACGGCGAAGCCGGCCGCGTGGCGCCACCGGCCCCCCTCCAGCCACGCCACGAGGGCCGCCAAGGCGAGCATCCCGAATGCCATGTTCCAGGCGAACGACGTGGCGACAAGGGCCTTGGTCGCCAGGAAACCCAGCAGATCGCTGTAGCCCGCCACCACGGACCGCAGGTAGGCGTGCACGCCCTGATTCAACGCCGCTTCGAGCGAGGCTCCCGCCACAGCCGCACGTCCCAGCAGCGCGAGCCAGCCCCAGCCGTTCAGGGCGAACGTGGCCAGGAACACGGCCAGCACCGCCTGGCTCCCGCCGAGCCGGCCCCCGGCAAGATGCCGGGAGAGCCACACGACGCCGGCCAGGAGCGCCGCAAGCGATAGGGGGCCGGACCAGACCATCACGGCCAGCGGGTCCAGACCCAGCAAGGCGGCAACACCCACCGCCGCTGCATTGTAGGCCCAGTGGTAGTGCAGCGGTTGGCCCGCGAGGTAGGGGTCGGGCGGCGGCAGGCCGTGACGCAGGATGGCCTGCGCGATGGCGGCATTGCTCAGCCCGTCGCCGCGCAGATGGAGGCGAGGGTTGACCGCCAGCGGCACCGCCATGGCAACGGCCACCGCCACAATGGCGAGCCAGACGGCGCCAGGTCGTGCAGAGCCGGGCATCGCGAGCGCCTCAGCGCGGGGAGCGTCGGGGCCGCGCGCCGATCCGCTCGGGGCGCGGGGTGGGGTAGTCAATGCGGGCGTGGTACATGGAGCACAGGACGCGGAACAGGCTCTGCTCGATGAGACGCACCTCGCTCAGGGTGAGGAGCGAATCCTCGAGCTGGCCGTCGAGCAGCTTGGCGGCGGTGATCCGCTTCACGAGGGCCTCGATGCGCGAGGGCACCGGCTCGCTCAGCGAGCGCGAGGCGGCCTCGACGACATCGGCGATCATCACGATGGCAGCCTCTTTGGTCGCCGGCTTCGGGCCCGGGTAACGGAAGAAACTCGCGTCCAGCACTGCCTTGTCGCCCGTCTGCTGGAGATAGCGGTCGTAGAAGAACTCGATGGCCGACGTGCCGTGGTGCTGCTCGATGATGTCCACCACGGGCCGCGGCAGCTTCGCCTCGGTGGCGAGTTCTACGCCATCCTTGACGTGGCTGGCGATGATGAGCGAACTCATGGACGGGCGGAGAGCGTCGTGCGGGTTCTCGCCGCCCATCTGGTTCTCGATGTAGTACTCGGGCTTGGTGACCTTGCCGATGTCATGGTAGTAGGCGCCCACGAGCGCGAGAAGGCTGTTGGCGCCGATGGCGTCGGCCGCGGCCTCGGCAAGGCGGGCCACCCGGCGCGAATGGTTGTCGGTGCTCGGTGCGAGCGTGACCAGGCTGCGCAGGAGCGGCTGGTCCTGATCGGTGAGCTCCAGGAGACGGATGTCGGTGACCACGTTGAGGGCCAGCTCGATGAGCGGGAGCAGGGTGGTCATGATCGCGCCCACACCGACCCCGTTGAGAAGACCCCAGAGCACCTCGATGGGCGGCGGCTGATCGAAGCGCAGGCGCCCGCGAAGCAGGTGCACGCTAAACAAGAGGCCGGCCTGGAGGAGTCCCACGATGAGCCCGACCTTGAGGAGCTTCAGGCGCGTGCGGATCGTGCGCGAGGCCAGCGCAGCGACCAGCGCGCCCGACATCAGCACCGCCACCACGGCGAGGGGCTCGGCGCCCGCCGCCCCGTTGCCCGTGCCCGCGCCCCCGTGCAGCGGCGAGATGTAGACGGCGAGGCCGACGAGCATGGCCAGGATGATGCCGGCCGACACGGCCTCGCGCTGGCCGTAAACGACGGCGAACAGGATGGTGAAAGCCGAGAGCGGGGTCAGGTACACCAGGCTGCGCGACGGCGCCGCCACCTGGGCGTCGAGCGCGAGAAGCCCCTTGGCCGCCGCCACACACGCAAGGCAGCAGGCGCCGAAGGCCAGCAACTGGCCCCGCGTGCTCACAAGGCGCTGCTGGAAGCGCGCGAGATACACGAGCCCCAGCGTCGTCAGGCCGCCCACGAGCACGAGCAGGCCCAGGAGGCGCTGGAGGAGGCCCGCCTCCGCGCGCCCGCGCAGGGCCTGCGCCACGGTGGCGTAGTCCAACGCGAACACCATGGAGGCTACGAAGGCCGCCCCGAGGAGCCACTCGGCCAGCGCCATCGCCGGGCGCAGGGCCTGCCGCAACCGGCCGCGGGGCCCAGCGCCCACGCGCTCGAGCAGCTTCCTGCGGCGGCGGGAGATCCTTCTGGCCACTCCCTGGCTCCTTGCGCCGGGGGTCAGCTTGGCGGGCCTCCGCGGCCACGCTCGGCAGCGTCGCGCTCGTAGGCTTCCACGATGTCCTGCACCAGGCGGTGCCGCACGATGTCGCCCTTGGTGAGCCGCACGAACGCGATGCCTTCGATGCCGGAGAGAATCCGCTGGGCGTGCACGAGCCCCGAGAGTTCGTTGGCCGGCAGGTCCACCTGGGTGACGTCGCCGGTGATGACCCCCTGCGACCGGGTGCCGAGGCGCGTGAGGAACATCATCATCTGGCCGACGGTGGTGTTCTGGGCCTCGTCCAGGATCACGAAGGCGTGGTTCAGCGTGCGCCCGCGCATGAAGGCCAGCGGCACCACCTCGATGACGTCGCGCTCCATGTACTTGCGCACCAGCCCGTAGTCGAGCATGTCGTGCAGGGCATCGTAGAGCGGGCGCAGGTACGGGTTCACCTTCTCCTCGAGGTCGCCGGGCAGGAAGCCCAGCTTCTCCCCGGCTTCCACGGCCGGGCGCGCGAGGATGAGTTTCTTGATCCGCCCGCTGCGCAAGGCGGTGAGAGCCATGGCCACGGCGAGATAGGTCTTGCCCGTGCCGGCGGGGCCGATGGCGAACACGATGTCGTGGTGGCGCAGGGCATCGAGATAGGCGGCCTGGCCCTGCGAGCGCGGGGTCACGTAGGCGCCGCCGCGGACGTCGAGGCGCACCTCGTCGCGGAAGCCGGGGTCGCGCGACACCGCATCCACGATGTCCTCGACCTCGAAGAGGCGCAGCCGCCGCCCCTCCTCGGCCCGGCGGCGCATGAGGTCGAAGGCCCGCGCCGCCGAGGCCACGCCGGCCTCGTCGCCCTCGATCACCACGGCGCCCTCGCGCGCGGCCACGCTGACCGCGAAGGCGTCGCGCAGCAGGCGCAGGTGGCCGTCGCACTCGCCGTAGAGGGTGCGGGCCACCTGGGGGTCCTCGATCTCGATCCGGTGCTTGGCCACGGCATTCTCCGGAGCCCGAGGGGCCTCAGGCCGCCAGGAGCCAGAGGGCCACCGGGCCGGCCATGAGAGGCGAATCCACCACGTCGAGCACGCCGCCGAAGGCCGAGAGCAGGTTGCCCGAGTCCTTGACGCCGGCCGAGCGCTTGATGGCGCTGGCGACCAGGTCGCCGAGCTGCGCCGCGGCGCCCACCACGCCGCCGAAGAGCGCCCAGAAGCCCAGGCGCCCCTCCAGGCCGAACACCAGGGCGGCCGCCACGGCGGCCAGCACGCTGGCGGCGAGCCCGCCCACGGCGCCCTCCACGGTCTTGTTCGGGCTGATGCGCGGCGCCAGCCGGTGCCGGCCCCAGTGCGAGCCGACGAAATAGGCCCCTGCGTCGCCCAGTTTCGCCACGGCGATGAGGGTGATCACGTACCCCATTCCCATGCCCCGGATGGGAAAGAGGTGGGCGCCGACAAACCACACGTAGACGAACCCGAACAGCGTGGCCGGCACGCCCGCCAGCCAGCGGCGCGGGTCGCGCGCCAGCAGTTGCGCGAGGGCCAGCGCCCAGAAGCTGGCGGCTGTGGCCAGCCCTACCGGCGCGTAGAAGCCGGCCAACTGGCCGGCCTGCTCACCGAGCGACACGAACGGCCACACGCCGCCCAGCCCGGCCGCGTAGTCCCAGGTGACGAAGACCACCAGCAGGATCACCGGCAGCACCCGCAACGGCTCGGCCTGCGCGCGTTCCGCCAGGGCATAGACCTCCAGCAGGGTGCAGACCATGACGGCGCCGATGAAAATGTGGAAGATCGGCCCGCCGGCCAGCACAGAATCGAGCCAGGCCAGCGCGAGAAAGCCCGCGCCCACGGCCGACCCCAGCGCCACCCGTTTGCGGACCATCGGCTATCGCTCCTCCCTGACGAGCCCGAAGGTGCGCCGCCGCGCGGCATAGGCGCTCAGAGCCTTGTGGAACTCCTCGACGCGGAACTCGGGCCAGCACACCGGGGTGACGTAGAACTCGGCGTACGAGACCTGCCAGAGCAGGAAGTTGCTCAGGCGCATCTCGCCGGCGGTGCGGATCAGCAGATCGGGGTCGGGCATGCCGGCGGTGTAGAGGTAGGAGCCGAACAGGGCTTCGTCAATCTGCGCCGGCCGGACCCTGCCGGCCGCGGCGTCGGCCGCCAGAGCGCGCGCCGCGTCGGCGATCTCCTCCCGCCCGCCATAGTTGAGGGCCAGGCACACGGTGAGCCCCGTGTTCGCGGCCGACAGCCGCTCGGTCTTCTCCAACTCGCGCCGAACGGGGCCCGGGATGCCGGCCCGCCGGCCGATGGCCACGAGGCGGATGCCGTGCTTCATGATCTGTCGGCGTTCCCCGACCAGGTAGCGGCGCAGCATGCGCATCAGCCCGTTCACCTCGGAGGCGGGACGGCCCCAGTTCTGGGACGAGAAGACGTAGAGGGTGATCTGGCGCAGCCCCAGGCGCACGGCTTCTTCGGTAACGACGCGCACGCTTTCGGCGCCGGCCTCGTGCCCCCGGACGCGCGGCAGCCCGCGCTGCTCGGCCCAACGCCCGTTGCCATCCATGATGACGGCCACGTGCTGGGGCAATCGCTGGGGGTCCGGCGCGCTCGCCGTGGTCCTTGCCATGCGTTCCTCGCTTGCCGCGGCCCGCCGGCCGGGCCGCTCAGCGGAACAGGCCGTCGCTCTCGACCAGAATGGTCTGGCGCCGCTCGTTGCCGACCGACACGACGCCCACCGGCACCCCCAGGACCTCCTCGATGCGGCGCAGGTAGGCGAGGGTGGCGGCGGGGAGTTCCTCGATGCTGGTGGCGCCCGTGATGTCGCTCTCCCAGCCGGGCAGCTCCTCGTACTGGGGCTCGCAGCTCGCCAACACGTCCAGGTCGCTCGGGAACGTCTCGTACACGGCACCGCCGTGCTTGTAGGCCGTGCAGATCTTCACGGTCGGCTGCTCGTCCAGCACGTCCAGCTTCGTGATCGCCAGGTAATCGGTGCCGTTGATTGCCAGGGCGTAGCGCAGGGCCACGGCGTCGAGCCAACCGCAGCGGCGGGGCCGCCCCGTGGTCGCGCCGAATTCGCCGCCTTTCTCGCGCAGGAGTTTCCCCAGCTCGTTGTGCAACTCGGTGGGGAACGGCCCGGCGCCTACGCGGGTCGTGTAGGCCTTCACGACGCCCAGCACGGCGCCCACCCGACGCGGGGGCACCCCCGTGCCGGCCGGCACCCCGCACGCCGAGGCGTTCGACGACGTGAGGAACGGGTAAGTGCCGAAATCAATGTCCAGCATCGAGCCCTGCGCGCCCTCGAAGAGCACCCTGCGCCCCTGGGCGAATGCCTCGTGCAGGCGCGTCACCGAGTCGCCCACGAACGGCCGCAGCCGCTCGCCGTAGCCTTCGTACTCCTCGTAGACGGCGTCCAGCGACAGCGGCTGGTAGCCGTAGACGGCCTGAAGCACGCGATTCACGAGCGGCAGATTCTCCTCGAGCCGCGCCCGGAGGGCTCGCGGCTTCACCAGCTCGATCATGCGGATCCCGGTGCGGCTCGCCTTGTCGGCGTAGCAGGGACCGATGCCGCGGAGCGTCGTGCCCAGCTTGCCGGCGCCCTTCGACTCTTCGATGGCCTTGTCGAGCAGTTTGTGATAGGGCATCACCACCTGGGCGCGGTCGCTGACCAGCAGGTTGTCGCCCACCCGGGCACCGTGGGACTCCACCAGCGCGATCTCCTCGAGGAGGCCCACGGGGTCCACTACCACGCCGTTGCCGATCACGCAAAGGCACTTCTCGTGGAGGATGCCGCTGGGCAGCAGGTGGAGCACGGTTTTCCGGCCGTTGACCACCACTGTATGGCCCGCATTGCTCCCTCCCGCGTAGCGCGCCACCACGTCGGCCTGGGCCGCCAGGTAGTCAATCAGCTTGCCCTTTCCCTCGTCACCCCACTGCATTCCGACCACGCAGAGCGAAGGCATGTCGTGTTCTTGCTCCCATTCAAGGCGCACCGAGGCCACGGGATCCGACAACCGCCACATCGTACCAGAAACCCACCCCTATTGCAACCGGGCGTGCCGACGGCGCCGTGAGCGGAGAGGCGTAGTGAGCCGCACGCACTTGGCCTTGACCGGGTGCGTGTGGTCGCGTGGCTGCCGCAGCCGTTCTCGGCTGCCAGCGCGGCGTGGGTATCTGAAGGCGGACCTGAAGGGCTGCCTTCAGGTCTGACGGACCCGCTCGCCTCACCTCTTGCACGGTCCCCACGGCGATGCATACCCATCGGCATTCAGTCCACCACGCGGAGGCGAGCCAATCGTCGTAAGGAGACGGGCCATGCGGGGCAGACTGGCCGTGCGCAGTGGGCATGTCGGCGGCGGCGGCGCGGCATGGGCGGCCAACCTGGCCGCCTGTGCGCTTCTGCTCCTCCTCGCGGCGCACAGCTCGGCCCCCTCCCCCTCCCCACCCGCCATGGAGCCAGACCTCGACATCGATTCGGATAACAGCAACCCTGGCTTCTCGTACCCCGACCGCAGCGCCTACGAGGATGAGATCGAGGACGTCGCGGGCAACCCGGCTTTCCCTGGCAAGTTTGTGATGGTGAACGACGGCGACGATGATGGCGACGGCATTCCCGACTTCGCCGATGGCTTCAACTGGGATGAGCAGTACGGCAATGACGATGATGCGGACATGGGCCTCCAGGGATACGAGCAGCTCATCCTGGAATTGCCCGAGGGGCTGGACCTCTCGAAGGCTCTCATCTACCTCTCCTATGCAGCCTCGTACCCGGGCAGCGCATCCTCGTGGGGCGTCTCCCAAGGCTGGGACCCGCCCACCTACTACCCCGCCTGGGGAGCCCTGCGCCTGTGGTCGTGCCTCGGCCCCTCGCGGGACCCCAGGAGCTGCAAGGATGGCGGCCACTTCGTGCCGCCCGACGTCTATGAGCCCTGGCAACTGGGCATCAGCCCCTGGTGGCGTGAGGTCACGCTCGCCGTCGAGGCCGTCGTGCCCAGCACCCAACTGGCCGACACCCAGATCGCCGTCTACGTGGACCCCGATGGTTGGTACGGTCCCCAAGGCTTCCTCTACACCGACGCGGTCCGCGTGACCTGCGCCCGCATTGACCTCGACGTAGACTCTGACAACACCAACGGTTACGGCCTCCCTTCGCGCTCCGATTACGAGGACCAGATCGAGGATGCCGCACACCGGCCCGAGTTGCCCGGGAAGCTCATCGCGGTGAACGATAACGACGACGACGGCGATGGCATTCCCGACTTTGCCGATGGCTTCAATGCCGACGGCAGCCAGGGCAATGCCGATGACGCGACGCCCGGCGAGCGGTTCATCCCCCTGATCCTCGAGGTGCCACATCCCCTGTGGAGCATTCCCGGCATGCAGCAGGATGCCAGGCTCACGTTCACCTACGACGCCTCGGACCCCGCCCAGGTGACGCTCGACCCCACCACGGGCGTCTATGCCCCTGCCCCGGGCACGCTGCGGCTCTGGCGCAAGGAGGGCGCCCTGCCGCGCTCGAAGGCCAGCGCGGCCGCCGCGACATCCCCGGGCGACTTCGTGCCCAGCGGTGTCCCGATTCCCCTGGCCGCCCTGGGCCTCGGCCCAAGTGCCACAACTGTGACCCTCTATGTCGAGTGCGTGCGAAACACCAGCGGTCCGCCCCCCGCGCGCATCCTCGCCTCGCTGCGGGTTCCAGGCCCGGCCGGCCTGTTGCCCCCCATCTGCTCCGACGCTGTGCGTCTGAGGCCCTTCGGCGTGGACCTGGACGTGGACAGCGATAACGCCTCCCAGTTCGCCGGCCCCGACCACAGTGCGGTCGAGGAGGCCATCGAAGATGTGACCGGCGACGATGCCCGGCCCGGCAAGGTGGTGCTCGTGGGCAACGGCGACTCTGACCGCGATGGCCTCCCTGACTACGCCGACGGCTTCGACTGGCTCGAGGGCAACGACCTCGACGACTTCTCCCAAGGCTCGCACTTCGTGCCCCTGGTGCTTCAACTGCCCGGTGGCTTGGCCCTCGACCGTGCCGAGGTGGAGTTCACCTACTCGGCGTCGGATCCGGCCGGCGTGGCGCCCACCTTGGACGAGCCCTACTACCTTCCCCCAGGCCACCTGCGCATGTGGAAGAAGGATGGCAGCCTCGCCCGTGACAAGCGCGGCGTGGCCGAAGGCGGCGATTTCGTCGCGCCCGGCGTCCGCTACAGCCCCGCCCAACTGGGGGCGGACTGGTATTGCTCGGCGCCAACCCTCTACGTAGAGGCCGTGCGCGAGAGCGCGACGACCGCCGACCTGCCGATCACGGTGACCTTCTACCCCCTGGGCAGCCAGGAGCCGAACGCGCCCGCGTGCTCGGACACCGTGCGGATCACGGCGACGCGCATCCAGGTCGTCCTGCTGGCCTCCGAAACCGGCGAGGCGGTGGAGACCCAGGCTCTCTCGGCCACCCGTTTCCCCCAACAGGGTGCCGCCGAGGATGGCTGGGATGCCGCCCCGGGCGCCGTAGCCGCTTATCGTATAAAGGTTTACGACCCGCGCCAGGGGATCACGCGCGTCCGCCTGGACGGACAGGACATCGCCCTGGAGCCCGAGGGCGGGACCTATGCGACGCCGCCGTTCCTGGGCATACTGCCAGGCGATCAGGCGCCCCTGGATGCCGACGAGCCGTTCCTCATTCAACTTGACGAAATCACGGAACGGGAGTATAACGCCCATGTGCTCCCGGGCGATGCCGCCGCGGACCCGGCGCCGTGGAATGTCACGGCCACCGGCGGTGTGCAGGTGTCGGTGGCCGACGGCGTGCTCGAGGTAGACACAACGGGTGGCGGGGCAACGTACTGCGTCGAGCTGCCCGATGCGCAGCAACAGTGGCCGGCTGCCGCACTCACCGTCGTCAATCTCCGCTTCCAGCTTGTGGCCCATGACCCTGCGGCGCTGGACGGTGCGTTCGCGGTCCGCGTGGGCGACGGCGTCAACCAGTGGCTCATCGGCGTGCGGCCCGACCGGCTGGTGCATTTCGCCAACGGCGTCCGCGGCGAGATTGCGTTTCCCCCAGCCATCGGCCAGGACGGCAGCCTGCTCGACGGGCAGTTCCACACGCTTCGCATCGCCTGCGCGGCCGGTTGCGGCACAGCAGAGGTATCGGTAGACCGCGACCTGCACGCGATCGCGTTCGCGCTCGAGGGCACGGGCACTCCGGCGCACGGGCTTCGGTGGGGCGACCTTGGCGAGGGGATCGGAGGGTGTGTCGCCTACGACTGGCTCCACTGGTGGCATGGGACCCCTGGCGACATCCTCTACCAGACCTCGCCCAGCCAGATGGTGGCCGGGCGCCAGGTGGTGCGCCTGGCGCAGGTCGAACCGAGCGTCTCGTACAACCCGAGCGCGCCGCCGCGCCTGCGGGTGAACACTGTTGCGCCGACGGACCTCGATAAGGAGTTAGAGGAGGCTCTCAACAAGGTGATTGACGCGATGGTGCACGACGGCTGGACTCCCACGAATGAGGCCGACCCCGGTGAGTTTGGCAAGGCGGTAACCGCCCTGTTACCCAGTGAACTTCAGCACCGGACTGGGTGAGATCG
>Ga0116145_1000275_pt1 | contig 64567 bp, 52 predicted proteins | sample AD_JPNHG1_MetaG_FD_89747 | JGI IMG/M metagenome (GOLD analysis project Ga0116145, IMG submission 89747) | Active sludge microbial communities of municipal wastewater-treating anaerobic digesters from Japan - AD_JPNHG1_MetaG | ecosystem: Engineered > Bioreactor > Anaerobic > Digestate | place... | reverse complement strand
ATCGACTTCATCGTGGTAGCATTCGCTGCAATAATCATATCCGTCCAGGTGATAGGCATCGTCTTCGTGAAGCAGTGCATCACAACAGGAGCAGCGAGTATAGTGATTCTCGTAACAGTGACGGCAGAGTGTAGTATACTCGTCACCGTAACTGTCTTCAGTCCAAATAGTCTCTCCGCACCGATCGCAGGTTGTCGTATTACGTTCATAGCATTCAGTGCAGACTATCTCGCCATTGACCTCTTCGTAGTCTTCATCTTCGCCGATAAGTGCTCCGCAGTGAGAGCAATACAGCGCATTCTTCTTGTTATCTTCCATTGTAAAACCTCCATAAATAGCGATAGCCAGCCCCGAAGGGCTGGCCTTATTTTCAATATTCGTTTGCAAGCAACATGGTGCTGTGATCACCATCGTCGATTATGTAGACCTTCTCGGCAATGGGATTTTCCATAGGAATAATGTATTCCATGTGATATTCCGGTTCTTCTGAACGGTGCGTTATGGACTGTAGTATCCCCACAGGTTTCAGCTCAAAGACCTGTAGATAGTCTTTCGGAGCAGGCATCCGCTCGACGCATTCCCACAAAAACAGCTGTATTTCAAGTGGTATAGTACTGTCCACTCCACAGGTCAAATAGCGCTTAGTTTCGGACATTTTTTTGATCCTCCTTTACATTAAATTTGAATACGCGCGTAAAGTATTCAATCTAATAATATATATATGAAAAATCAAAAAAATAGGAAAATAGCGCTAAAATACGTCAAAAGGCCTTTTTTTGAAATGATATTACGCAGTAATAATATACATATGAATTTTTGAAATTCTCGGAATAGTAATACAATTTCTTCAAAAAAGTATTACTATATGATAACCTGTAGAGCGTAAGCGACCTGTATTAAATAGAAATAATAGAGGGATAAGTAATGGATAACAACAATAAGGGTATTAGTATATATGAACATATGTATGTTTGTAATATACAGGTACTGTATATGGAGTTATAGCTATTATGCGCTATATGGGAATATATTACGAAAGGAAAATCACTATGAGAAACAAAGAAGACTTAAAAACAGTACGCAAGACCATACTTATGACGGAAGCAACCGCTAAGAGCATCGAGCGTGAGGCGGCAGAAAGAGGTATTAAGCCTAATGCAGTCATGAATGAACGACTGAATCACTCGAAAACAGACAATACCCCACCTAAAATGATGCAGTTTCAGGATTTTGCAAATGAAGCTGTAAAAACTGTAGCGAAGTATTCAGAAAAGGATGCTAAAATACTTGAAAGAGAGGCGCATATGAGATGGACATTTTAACTCAAAAGAGAATTACTGATAACGGCGAAGGAAGAGGTTATTTCCGTAATTGCGTTGAATACGTATATAAGGAGAAACCTGAGCCGGATGAGGAACGCATTGATACAATGGGCTATGGTGTGTGTGATACGAATCCCGACTATACATACGAACAGATGATTGCGATGAAGAAATACTACGGAAAAATCGGTGATAATCCGGTAATGCACTTCATGGTCGCATTTGATAAGAAAACTGTGCATGATGAAGCGACAGCTCGTAAGTACACTGATGATGTCGCTGCTTTCTTCAAGGATCATCAGACAATTGCTGCATTGCATAAGGAGAATCAGGGCAACTCCCTGTATCATGCACATTATATGGTCAATTCGGTAAATGCTAAGGACGGAAAGCTGTATCATAGCGGCAAATCAGAACTGAAACAGCTTGCAATGCACGTTCATGAGGTCACTGGCAACTACTGCCGCGGTTATATGAAGAAGCCAGACGAGAAATAAACACCTATAAATCAACATATTACCCAAATCCCCTTATAGAGAAAAATAATCAAACAGCTGTTTTATACTTAATGGCGTCCCCCGTGTGGGGCGCCGGCTGTTTGTAAGCGTTTATCAGCTATGAAATTGCAAATATCCGCGATGTAGTGACTATTGCGATCAACTGATAAAGGTATGCCATGTTTTGTATATGACTAGGGTATTCCGCCACATCAAGATATGGTTTATTATAATAGATGATTATTTTTTAACAATTTATATTCTTGATTTTTACTCTGTATTGTGGTATAATTAAAAATGAATAGTTGTATATTGGTTAATTATATATAATTTGCATATAAATCAACAAAAGTGGAGTAAATGTGAGCATTATGTGGTGCGATAAATGTAAACATGAAACCCCGCATAGTGTTTGCGAACTATGCGGTAGTAAAACTGAATATGAGCCAACTACGGAAGTTCATTGGTGCAGCAATTGTAATATACCAATAATCAGGATGGAAAATGACGTAGATAGGGATATATGTCCTCTATGTGGCAGAGAAGCAAAATATTTAGCTTCTGACTTGAGAACTGTATTTCCCGAAGAACGCTTATTGATAGAAATTCTTTTCGATAAGCCGCTTGCTTATCTGCACGACTCTGTATGGGCGAACAATAATAGGTATTATGTAAACGGAAAGTCATTTACAATATCATCTAAGCATTTTAAAAAGTTTTCTCCTGAGTATATAATCAATAAACTTGAGGAATATCGCTCACAGAATAGCTATGCTGATTTTGATAAGCATATTTCTAGATTTATTGAGGCAAATCAAGAACGCCTACATTATCGAATTGATGAAGCGCATAGTTTTATCAGGCAAGAAGCTTCAAACTATCCAACAGAAAACATAGTACTCTCTTTCTCTGGTGGTAAGGATTCTACTGTCACAGCAGATTTAGCTGTTAAGGCTATGAGTGAGCCAAGTCTTGTGCATATTTTTGGCAATACAACTCTTGAGTTCCCTCTGACCATAAAATATGCCGAGCGATTTAGGAACGATAATCCACTTGCAATATTCAGAACAGCTATAAATCGAGAGCAGAACTTCTATGATGTGTGTGAAGATATTGGTCCTCCAGCGAGAATGATGCGTTGGTGTTGCTCAATGTTTAAGACTGGTCCTATCACGAGAATACTTAACCGTTACTATCGTGACAAGAATATACTTACATTCTATGGCATACGAAAGTGCGAATCTGTAAGCCGTAGTAAATATAACAGAGTTGAAGATAATGCTGAATCTGTAAAGATACAAAAGCAGAAAGTTGCTTCGCCTATCTTTTATTGGGCAGATATCGATATCTGGCTGTACATTCTTGGAGAGAATATCGACTTTAATGGTGCCTATCGACTTGGCTATGATAGAGTCGGCTGCTGGTGTTGTCCTAACAACAATGAAAGAGCCCAGTTTTTGTCTTCCATATATATGCCGGAGCAGTACAAAAAATGGCGAGAGTTTCTCATTGGCTTTGCAAAGAGAATAGGCAAGCCTGATCCTGAAGTATATGTCGATACAGGAAAATGGAAAGCTCGTCAGGGAGGTAATGGTGTTAAGGCAGCAGAAGATGTTAAAATACGATACACCAATTGTACTGCTGAGAATCACGCAAAAATATACAGGCTTAACCGTCCTATGGATGATGAGTTCCTGAATATGCTGACTCCATTTGGAAAAGTGTCGAAGGAGCTGGGGCGTAAACTGATACATGAGACTATAGTTCTTGATATAAAATCCATGACTCCTATTCTATCTGTTCAGCCCTTTAATCAGGATAATTATGAGTACGCTGTAAAAGTGAAAACGTTAAATGTCAAGAGCCACGATGATTTACAACGTATGGTTGGTTATCAGGTTAGAAAGTTTAATGCTTGCCGTAAGTGCCTGAAATGTGAGTCATTATGCAGATTTAACGCTATTTCTATTACTGGTGGAATATACCATATTGATGAGGAAAAATGCAGACGCTGCAAAATGTGCGTAACAGCGAAGTATCTTGATGGCGGCTGCCTGATGGATAAGTATTTGAAAACCAAAGAAAAGGAATAATATACATGAAGTTTAGAGGACACGAAACCTTTGCTATTAGAAAAGGTTGGCTGACAAAAGGTATGCGAAATGTTGTCGCAATGCCAGATGTTTTTGTTAGCAGAGAAGTTAATCCTATGGATAGCCTTGGCATAGGTTCAAATATGGTCAAGGCTTTAAGATATTGGCTTATTGCAACAAAGCTCACACGAGAACCAAACTCTGGTCGCAGAAATCAGAGTTTAACGGAACTCGGTAATATAATATATAATAACGACCGATATATTGAAGAAATCGGAACGTTATGGCTTATCCATTATTCTCTCGCTTCTAATAAAAAAGAAGCAACTTCATGGTACATATTCTTTAATGAATTTGATCTCTATGAATTCAATGAAGATGATTTTGCCAAAAGAGTACGAAAATATGTTTCTATGAGTGAAGAAGAGGCTGATATGCCCAGTGAAAGAGCTGTAAGTGATGATTTTAAGTGCGTTATCAGCACATATTATTCAAAAAAGGATTATTCTTCTGATCCTGAGGACAATATTGAGTGTCCACTTACTGAACTCGGATTAATATCATTTCTTGAAGTAAAGGATCATGAACGAATTTTCCGTAAAGAATCACCTAAAGCTGAGGATATACCTGAGCTTATTGTTCTTGCTGTTATTCTCGACAAGTATAAAAATAAAGAGATAAAGATCTCGGCTTTACAGAATGATGATTGTAGCATCGGAAAGGTATTTTGTCTTGATACTATTTCACTTCACAATATACTTTACAAGCTAGATGCATTAGGATATCTGAAAGTGGTTCGTACAGCAGGACTTGATATAATCAGACTTACAACAGATATGTCATATAATGAGTGCGTAGAATTGTACTATAAGGAATTAAACGATAGGTAGGAGAATTATCATGCTTAATGGTAAAATAGAGATAGCTCGTGGTTTTCAGTCATCTGTAAATATTGAGTATGATTTCAATGACAAGAAAAAAATATCTGGATTTATTCCGACATCATCTGCGCTTGATATTATCAATAGCATTCTTGTAAACACTGAATCAGATCACTTAGATAGAGCTAAAATATTGACAGGAGCATATGGACGAGGAAAATCACACACTATCCTTGTTGCACTTTCAATTTTATATAACAAAGACAAGAGATATTTTAATAAGCTTCTTGATAAAATAAAGGATATAAACGTAGATACATATAAAAGAATTAAGAATTATATTTCCAGTAAAAACAGGCTATTGCCGGTTATTATAAATGGTAACAGTGGCAATCTTACGCAATCATTTCTGGGAGCATTACAGCAGGCACTGAAATTATATGATCTTGATGATATTATGCCTGAGACACATTTTGTTGCTGCTTCTAATACTATCAATATGTGGAAAGAAAAATACCCCGATACTTATAAAAGTTTCAAAGATAAGATCGGGCTGAAAATAGATAAATTTACAAAGGCTTTATCTGCAAACGATGTCAATGCATATCAGAAATTCAATGAAGTCTATCCTGAACTAACAGCTGGAAGTGTTTTCAATCCATTTGTCGGGTTTAATATTGTGGATGTATATGATAAGGTGAATACTGCATTAAAAGATAAGGGATTCACTGGAATGTATGTCGTATACGATGAATTTGGAAAGTATCTTGAATCAAATATCGCTTCAGCAACCGAGAGCGAAACTAAAATGCTTCAGGACTTTGCTGAAAAATGCAATCGTGAATCAAGTCAGCAACTTCATTTACTTTTGATTTGTCACAAAGATATTTCCAATTATATTGATATGAATCTTCCTCAAGAGAAGGTCAACGGTTGGAGAGGAATATCAGGACGTTTTGAGCATATAAGCATAAGCAATCATTTCCATCAAATGTATGAGATAATTGCTTACTCACTCACTAAGGGTGAAGATGCTTGGAACGACTATGTAGCTGCTCACAGCGGACAGTTTTCTGAATTACTGGATTTTGCAAAGAAAGAGAATTTCTTATCTGGGAAAGATGAATTAGTTGTCTATGGCTGCTATCCTTTACATCCGGTAACATCATTTATTTTGCCGCGATTATCTGAAAGAATTGCACAGAACGAAAGGACTTTATTTACTTTCCTTACTTCAAATCAAAAGAATACTCTCAGAGAATTTGTGGAAAACTGCGATGATGATTTCCCTATCGTAACTCCTGATTATTTATACGACTACTTTGAACAGGAACTACGTAAGGAATTGAATTCAAGCGAGATCCATAAGACTTATATCATCGCTTCTAGGATACTCTCAAATGTCGAAAGAGGTTCCCTTGCATCAAAAATAATAAAAACTATAGCAGTCATCTACTTCATACAGCAGTTCGATAGAATTGCGCCAACTGTAGATATGATATGTTCTATCTTCAACGTTCATTATTCAGCTGATGAGGTAATGAAGACTATTGACGAGCTCATAAATAAAGCGTATATTGTTTATATCAAAAATAGTAACAGATTTATGTGCTTGAAAGAGTCAAGCGGTGTTGATATAGCAGCAAAGTTAGCTGACCAGGCGGAAAAGTTGAAAACAGAAATAACGCTTGAAACCGCCCTTAATCATTGTGCTAAGAATAATTATCTTTATCCGGTCAGACATAACGAAACAAATTGTCTCACTAGATATTTTAAATTCAGCTTTATGAGCTGCAAAACATTTTTGGCTCGTCAATCAAGTAATGAACCTGGACATGGTGAAAGTGGATTTGTTTATGCTATTTACTGCGAAAATGATGCGGATCTCAACACCATTAGAAATATAGAGATTAACTCTAATGATTTAGAAGTTATAATAGTTCCAAAAGAACATGAAAGAGCTGATGAGCATGTTTACAAATATCTCGCTGCATTAGAATTACGTGATGCCTGCGAAGCTGAAGATCATATTCTTAGAAGCGAGTATGATCTTATTATCGAAGACCTTGAAAATGTTGTTTATAAGTTTATTTCCAGATACACTCACCCTGAACAACAAAAGGTAGATTATTACTATAAAGGAGAAAAGCAGTCTATATATAGGAGATCACACTTAACTGAACTCCTTTCAATTATATGCGACACTACATACCCTCATACTCCAATAATCAATAATGAAAGCATAAACAAGGATGCTTTGCCAACTATGGCAATCAATAGTAGGACTAAGCTCCTGAAAGCTATCCTCGAGAATCATGAGACTACTGAAAATCTTGGTTTGGTCGGTTCAGGTCAGGACGTATCATTTATGAGAAGTACTCTTATGCAGACAGGCGTCTTTGTTCATGATGAAAGCGGATATAGATATGAACTTAAAAATGCTGAGCCAAGCATCCAATATGTTTTAGACGTAATTAGTAACTTCTTTGCACGTACTGCTGAAGAAGGAGAAAAATCCTTCTCTGAGCTTTATAATCTGCTTACCTTGCCATATAATGGAGTTGGTATGAAAAAAGGTCCGATACCAGTATATGTTGCGGTAGCATTGCGTGATATGAAGGATCATCTTATTTTCAAATGCGATGGTACTGAGATAAAAATTTCAGCCGATTCTTTAAGCAGTATTAATCTTAAGCCAGAATCATATACAGTGATGCTTGAAAACTGGAATGAAGAAAAGGCAGAATATATTCAGGAACTTGCAGATATATTTGCTGATACCGTAAATGAGAGCGAAAAGCAGTATAATAGCTTCACATACATTGTTAATGCGATGATGCGATGGTACCTGTCCCTTCCTAAATGCTCAAGACTTATGAGAAAAGACTATGCAAAGGATAAAAAAATTGAGCCTAAAAGACTTAAGTTTGTAAATAGTCTGAATAATAATATTTCTAATCCGCACGATTATCTTATGAAGCAACTTCCTGAAATAATGGGTCAGGAGTCAGTTGGGATAGCGATAACGGATTCTATTAGTAAAACCAAGGAAGTATTTGACAAAGGAAAGAAGTCTTTGATCAAGTACGTTGTCAACACAACACAAGCTTTATTCGGTAATTCTAAGAAAGCTTCGCTTAATACTGTTCTTCATGAGTGGTATGATAGTCTATCACAGGCGACAATTGAAAATCTTTTCCCAAATCAGGAGAACAGTGTACTCAATCTAATACAATCAAGCTCAAATGATGAGATTGCTTTTGCGGAAAGAATAGGCAAAGCTATTACTGGTCTTAGGATCGATGATTGGGATGAGAATACTATAAAGCGTTATTCAGAAGGAATAACTGCTTTCAAGAATACTGTTGATGATTATAATGCCAAGGAGCATATACAATCATCAGAAAAGCAAAAATATAAAATCGTTATTGTTGACGAAAACGGTAATGAGAATACAAAGAGTTTTGAGAAAGTTGAGTACAGTGATCGTGCTAAACTTCTATATCAGGATATTACAGGTGCTATAGAGGATATGGGACGTTCTATTTCAGAGCAGGAAAAGCGCCAGGTCTTAATGGAAATACTTTCTGAACTATGTTAAGGAGAAGGGCCTATGCCTGATAATATAGCTTATTTTGACAATGCTGCAACTACATATCCAAAGCCAGAATGCGTTTATCAGGCTATGGACTCGTTTAATCGTAACTGTGGAGTTAGTCTAGGAAGAGGACAGCATAAATTGTCTTCAAAGGCTAGTTACACTGCTGATGAGACGAGACAGCTGTTACTACAACTATTTCATTGTAGTAATAAAGAAGTTGCTTTTACAAATACAGCAACAGAAGCTTTGAATGTATTATTAAATGGAATAGATATTCCTTCAGGAGCAAATGTATATATATCGCCTTTTGAGCATAATGCAGTGACCAGAACACTTCATCATCTTCAAAACATTAGAGCATTTAATATTATTCAACTAAGTGTCAGTCAGGAAGACTTCACATATGATTTGAATGGTATATCAAGTCAGTTTGATAAATATAAACCATACTGTGTTATTATTAGCCATGCAAGCAATGTTATCGGGGCAATTGCCCCGATTGAAGATATTTTTTCTTTGGCTAAGAAATATGGTGCTATTACAATCGCTGATATGTGTCAAACAGCAGGATTGATAGATACTGATATTAGTAGTAATATCTATGATTACATAGTATTTGCAGGACATAAAACACTCTATGGACCTCTTGGAATATCAGGCTTTATAGGTAGAAATCTTTCAGTACTTCCTCCGATAATATACGGAGGAACCGGTATTGAATCTGCAAATCAAGATATGCCTATGACATCACCGGAAAGATTTGAAGCTGGCAGTCATAATACAGCAGCTATTGCCGGATTAAATGCTTCGCTAAAATGGATTCTTGAAACAGGGGTAAAGAACATTCGAGAGAGAGAGCATGAAAACTATATTAAGCTGTGCTCTGTTCTTGACGAATTCGATAACATTAGTTACTTTAAGCCTAAGAATAGCATAGGTGTTGTTTCTTGCTTGTTTGAAGGCTACAGCAGCGATGAAATAGGACAAGTTCTAAGTGAGCATAATATCGCTTTCAGAAGCGGATTACACTGTGCACCATATGCACATAAGTTTATTGGTACTTTTCCTGCGGGAACAGTGCGATTGAGCGTTAGTTGTTTTAATACAGAAAACGATTTTGAAATGATAAGCGAGGTTTTGCAGTATATAAGCGATAATAGTTAGGGGGATATGTATGAGCCTTGATTCTTTAGATATTAAACCAGAATATCGTTCTCTGATTCATCATATTGCTGATGAATTCTTGATTCCTGCATTAAATGAAGCAATTGTATATGATAGAGCAGTTGGCTTCTTTTCATCATCAATATTGTCTTCAATTGCAGCTGGAATAGATGGTCTTGCACGTAATAATGGTAAGATACGCCTAATAGCATCTCCGTTTCTTTCAGATGAAGATATTGAGGCAATGAAAAAGGGATATGAGAATAGAAATGATATTATAAAACGTTCTCTTCTTGATGATTTATTGGAACCACGTAATTATTTTGAGCAAGAAAATCTTAATTTACTTGCTAATCTTATAAGCGATGGATTTCTTGACATTAAAATTGCTTTCATGGAAAATAACATGAATAGAGGAATGTATCACGAAAAACTTGGTCTAATCGAAGATAAAGATGGTAATACTATTGCTTTTTCCGGTTCAATGAATGAATCAGAAACAGCTCTAAGTGTTAACTATGAGGCAATCGATGTATTCTGTTCATGGAATAATAGCAGTGATGAACGAAGAATTGCTACTAAGAGGAATGCTTTTGATGCAATCTGGAATAACTGCGAGCCTAATATTATAACTCTTGAGTTCCCAGATATAAAGGAAGAAATAATTAATAGATATAAACGAAGCAAAGTCGATTATTTCAATATTCCTAAATTTAGTGCTAATGATCTAAAAAAGACAGGCATAGGTGCAGCCGTACCTCAAGGATTCGTGTTTCATGATTATCAAATAGAGGCTATTAATAAATGGGAAGCTAATGGTTATCGTGGTATATTTGATATGGCTACTGGTACAGGAAAAACATATACTGGATTAGGAGCTATAACCAGATTAAGTGAAAAGCTGCAAGGTCATTTAGCTGTAATTATAGTATGTCCATATCAGCATCTTGTTGAGCAGTGGGTAGAAGATATCGAAAAGTTTAATATGAACCCGATTATTGGTTATAGTGCTTCTTCTCAGAAGGATTGGAAAAATCGTCTTGAAAAAGCAATTCGCAATCAGAAGCTTAAAGTTAAAGATTCTGAATTCTTTTGCTTTATTTGTACAAATGCAACTTATTCATCTGATTATGTTCAGGATCAGTTAAACAAAATAAAAGGTGATTGTTTATTTGTAGTTGATGAGGCTCATAATTTCGGTGCAACAAACCTTAGTGAGCTAATGAATGAAAAGTTTCAATATAGGCTTGCCCTTTCTGCAACGTTAGAACGACATCATGACGAAGAAGGAACCCAGAAATTATATGATTATTTTGGCGATAAGTGCATTGAATACACCCTCGAAAGAGCTATCGAAGAAGGAAAACTTACTAGATATAAGTATTATCCAGTAATGGTAGAATTATCCGATGATGAACAGAAAAAATACTATTCTTTGACTAAAGAGATTATAAAACAACTTAAAGTGGATAAGAACGGTAAAGTCTCACTTACTGAAAAAGGAAAGCGACTTTGCTTGATGAGAGCACGACTTGTTGCAGCAGCAAAGAATAAAATTGCAGAGTTGCGTAATCAAATATCACCGTATATAGATGATAATCATATTCTTGTTTATTGTGGTGCTGCATCGATAAGAGATTATTCTAGTGATATTTATGAAGTATCTGATGATGATCTTCGACAAATTGATATAGTTACTGATCTCTTAGGAAATCAACTTGATATGAAAGTATCACAGTATACATCCAAGGAAGATATCAATGAACGACAGGTTTTAAAAAAAGAATTTGCTGTTGGTGACAAGTTGCAAGTATTAATTGCGATAAAGTGCTTGGATGAAGGTGTTAATATTCCGAGTATAAGAACGGCATTTATACTTGCAAGCACAACCAACCCAAAAGAATACATACAGAGAAGAGGACGTGTCCTTAGACTATATGAAGGAAAAGACTTTGCCAATATATATGATTTTATAACACTTCCACAAGGGTTAGGCAATGTGGTGGCATCAACCGAACAAGAACTAAAAATGGGTAAGTCGTTGGTAAAAAACGAACTGGCTCGCGCTTTTGAGTTTGCTCGACTCGCGGACAATTATGTTGAAGCAAATATGAAGCTTGATGAAATAAGGGATATATATAATATCCATGACGAAGATTATGATTATATGGAGGAGTTTGAAAGCTATGTTAAATTCTGATAACGCTAATAAAGCAGCTGGATTAGAGATCGATGATAAAAAAGTTAATAGGCTCATAAAGAAAATAATCATAGCTGAACTAAAAAACATCAATAGTGAAGAGAAAAATGATACTCAAATGGCAACTGAAATAAGAAAAATGATTGAGGAGGAAGTAAAATGTTATTGAAAAGCATTACTCTTACCGATTTCAGAAATTTCAAAGGAACGCAATCAGTAGATTTTGCTGATGATCCTCAGAAAAACGTTACTGTTATTATGGGTGAAAATGGTTCTGGTAAAACTACTTTTGCTCAAGCGTTTACATGGTGCCTTTATGGTGCAACTGACTTTACTGATAAGATGGTCATGAGTAAGTCAACACTTCAGGATATGAAAACAAATGAAGGAAAGAGAGCAAGCGTTGAAATAAAATTACAGCATAAGAATACAACATATACAATTTGCCGCCAGCAAGAATATAGAAGAGATGCTAATGGACAGATAAAATCATTCCCTACAAAGCTGACAATATGCTATAAGAATAAGGATGGACAACAAGAGTTTGTTCCAGAAACAATTGTTGAGTATAAAATTAAGGAAATTCTTCCTGCTGAGCTTTCAGGCTATTTCTTCTTTAACGGTGAACGAATCGAAAAAATGAGTAAAGAGATTCAGTCTGGACGTAGCCCGGAATTTGCATCAGCTGTAAAAAAACTCCTTGGACTTGATACATATACAGCTGCGCTTAATCATCTTAAAGGACAAAGAGCAGGTAAAACAACAGTAATCGGATATTATAACGGACAGTATGATTCTTCAAGTGACTCTCGTGTAGGTGAATATACAAGACGGATCAATCAAAAGAACAATGAGTTGGAGAATAAGAAAGTTCGTAAAGAAGAACTGGATAATTCTATCCCGACTATTAATGAAGAAATAATACGTCTTGCAGCTTTAATTGAGAATAACAAAAATGGTGAAATGCTTAGATCTCAAATTAAATCTTATGAAGACAGAATAAGAATGAATGATGAGTTTATAGGTAATTCAACATCTGTTATCCTAAAATCATTCAATAATAATTACAAGTATTATTTCCTTAAGAAAGTGATGTCTGACGCTTTAGAGGTACTTGTAGATGCGGATAAAATGGATAAGGGTATACCAGATATCCATAAAAGAACCATTGATTTCCTCATAAAAAGAGGTACTTGTATATGTGGCCGTCCAATCTCTGAAGATAGTGCTGAGCATAAAGAATTATTGGATTTACTTGACTATATTCCTCCGCAGTCACTAGGTACAATGATACATTCATTTGCAAAAGAATGCAAGAGTAAATCTGAAATGGGCGAGGATCTTTTGTCGGTTATAACTGAGAGATTATCTGAACTTGCGGAGCGGCAATCTGAAAACGATAAGCTTAATACTAATATTCAAGCAACTGAAGAGAAAATAGCTCAGTTCGAAGATGTTGGTAAATATCAATCTAAGCTTTCCTCATATAGAAAAGATTATAATAATAAGCTTTCTGAACTATCTAAAATCAATCGTGAAATTGGTGATTTAGATGGACAAATAGAGAGACTAGAAGGTTTGAGAAGTGAATTATCTCTAAAAAATGAAAATAATAAAAAGGTCGAATTATATAAAGCTTACGCTGAAAGGATATACGAAGTTTTACAGAATGATTATGTAGTTCAAGAGGAAAGAGTAAGAACCGAATTGCAAAATTGTATCAATGATATATTCAAGCAAATCTATAATGGTGGATTTGAACTTGAAATCGATGATAAGTATAATGTAACGACCATCGTTAAAGACTTTGCTGACTTTAATGTGGGAGTTGAAACGTCTACTGCTCAAAGCATATCCGTAATTTTTGCTTTCATTGCAGGTGTAATAAAGATGGCAAGAAGCAATGAGAATAATGAAGAATTAGCTACTGAAGCGTATCCGCTTGTTATGGACGCTCCGCTTTCGGCGTTTGATAAGACAAGAATTCAAACTGTTTGTGATACACTGCCTAATATAGCTGAACAGGTAATAATCTTTATTAAGGATACAGATGGAGAAATCGCTGAAAAATATCTTTCTTCAAAAATTGGAAAAAGCTACTCTTTCGATAAGAAGAATGAATTTGAAACGTTTTTTAGTGAGAGGTGATTATTAATGTTTGATAAAGAATATGCATTCAAGGGAAAGCATTCGCAGATGGTACAGGACTTAACAAAAAAGTTCGATGTTAAAAACAATCAATTATTTCAGCGTAATTACGATGTATACCTTCTAGCACCAATAATAGGCTTTTTTATCAAAGAAAAGCCGAAGTTGATATGACACAGGACATTAATCCGACCAAAATATTTGGTGATATTTTAATAAAAAATTCGGATGACCTTATGTTTAACTTCCGTCTGATCATGCTACTTGATAAAAATAATGAACCTAGTCCTGAAAAACGTATTGAAAAAGCTTTCAGAGGAAATAAAGATGAAGCTGATGAGGCATTATATGAAAGCTATGTTCGCGGTGGCGTAGAAGTTCTTTACGAGAAATTGATGAATGGAGTTAATTCTCCAGATGACTATGTAAATAGACTATATGATTTTTTGGAAGAATTCAATGAGCGTTATAATCAAAATATAGACATGGAACAAACATTAGAGTTTTGCCGAAAAATTAAGATATAACGAGGTGGCTGCACCTATATGGAGTGATGAATATGGACTCATATTCAATAACCAAAGCAATTGAGATAATAAAGAAAAAAGATCATAAACAAGAAATCGTATTGGATGATGTATATGACGTATGCTTAGAATGCGAGATTCCTCTCTATAAAATTGATGAAGTCTTAATTGAATTAAAGAATCAGGGATTTAATCTAAAAGATATCCCAGATGGAATTCTTACTCGTCAGAAAAAGCACACATCTATGAATGAGCATGCATCAGAAAAAAAGAACGAAGTTCTTAATAATCTAAGTAATATTCATCCTGAATCTTCGCCTGAACAAAGTGCTATATATAATCTTATAGTTCTATACGGAAGAAAAGGATTTGTTACCGAAGATGATATTTTGGATGAATGTGATAAAGCAGATCTCACTTTTTCACGAATTGATTATGTTGGCAATCAAATATTGGCAAATGGTGTATTAATCAGTGATGGTATTCTAGAAAAAAATGAGCCGAAGACCATTGATGAGAAAGCGGATATTTTTGATGATTTGCCCGATGATTTTGCTTCAGACATTGATATTGTAAGAAAAAAGAAAGTATATGAATTCTTTTTAGAATCATATCCTGAAATGGAAGGAATAATTCGGGCATCTGCCCATTCTACATCACTTAAAGAGAGAGAAATAATGCGGTTATTGCCTCAGGTTAGAAGCGGAAATAACAAAGCTAAGGAAATACTTGTTGTTTCTCTTGTTTTTGAAGCATTATATTTTTCATTGTATTATAGGGGAGAAACTACTATTCCTCTAAACGAAATATACTCAGAATCGATGGTTGGAATAATAGAAGTGATAAATTCATATGATCAATATTCGGACAATTCTTTTTATAAAAGCATCAAGTATAATATGAGAAAGAACGTCGAACGCTACATTTACGAAAATGAATATATGGTTAAACGTGGATCATATTTGCGTGAAAGAATTCGAGCTAAACAAATAATGTCAAATCACCAGTATCATTATCAATATGATAAAAATATAAGTGACGAAAGCATAATTAATGCCATAAATGATTACTGCTCTACTGACAAAGCTAAACGATATATCGATATAAGTGATCATATATCGATCGAGCAAATGATTGAAGATGAATGTGAAGTAATACCTTTTAATCCGGATTATCATTATTTAGATTTGATCGATAGAACAGAAAAAGAAGAATTAAAATCAATTTTTCAAAAGATCATTGGGACATTACAGCCAAGAGAACAGTTGGTTATTAAACTGAGATACGGAATAGAGGATAATCGCCCTAGAACTCTGGAAGAAGTTGGAAAGCGCCTATCAGTAACACGAGAAAGAGTACGCCAGATAGAAGCAAAAGTGTTTAGAAAATTAAAGCATCCTTCAAGAATAAAATTCCTTTATGGTTATTATGAAAAAACAAATAAGGAAAAGAAGTGAAAACAAAATGAATGATGAATATGATATTGATATATTTGACCCTATAGAGGATGATATTGAAAGATATATTGAGAGATTCACTCTGGCTCCAGAATTATGGAGAAAATTTGATATTAGCGATTTAAATGTTGATATCTCAAATTGGGTAAAAATTAAGTTGATTGTAAATGGTAAGTTTTCTTCCGAGTTATCCCAAATACCAAGTGAATTCGGTGGGATTTACATATATAGCATAGAACCTCATATAATTCCAAATGTTGGTAGTTACGTAATGTATATAGGAAAAGCTACTAAAACTTCAAGTCAAAATCTAAGGAAAAGAGTACAATCATATCATAAATATCTAACTGATGATAGTAGAGAACGCTTGCATAGACTGTTTAAAAAATGGGGAGAATATGTTTATGTATCATATTTGTCTGTTAATAAAGATGCAGAAATCATTACTGCACTTGAAGACCGATTAATAGGTGCTTTTGGGAAACCGCCATGTAACTCTGAAATGAAAATTAAATCTATAAAAAAAGCTGTTAGAGCTTTTAATTAGGAGGAGAATTTATGATATTACCAGTTATACGCGGAAGAATTGGAATTTGGCGATTCTATTCAGGAGTTATGACATTTAGGCAAATCAAAGAAAAAGTATCTCCTTCAATAAATGAATTATATCATGCCAAATGTATTGATGAATTACTTCAAAGAGATCTTACAGAAAACTATAAATCAATAAAAGATTATCTTCTTAATGATAAAGAAAGGTTTTTCAATGCTATAATTTTAGCTATTTATAACGGTGATCCACAATGGCTTGAAATTGAGTTTGAAAATGATGATAATTCAAATGTTGGATTTCTACAATTTAATGGTGATGAAGTGATATTTCCAGTTGATGGTCAACATAGAGTAGCAGGCATTATTAATGCAATTAATGAAAAACCGGACCTTGAAGATGAAAATGTACCTGTTATTTTTATAGCTCATAAAACGAATGATGAAGGAAGAGCTCGAACAAGAAAACTGTTTTCCACTTTGAATAGGCGTGCTAAACCAGTTGGAGCAAACGAAAACATCGCTTTGGATGAAGATGATGTATGTGCTATTATAACAAGAGATTTAGTTCAGAATCATGAATTGTTTTATAATGACAATGTTGTTAATGTGAAGAGCAAACAAATTCCAAACAATAATAAAGAAGCTTTAACTTCCCTTATAGCATTATATCAATGCGTGTGTGAATATGTTCAGGTAGATTTGAACCTTAAGTCTACAAAATTTAAAGAATATTTATTATATCGGCCAGAAGAAGTGGAAATTAACAGGCTTAAAAATGGAGTATTTGGATTCTTTGATTCTATGATGAACAATACTAATGTCTTAAAAGAATATGTATTATGTAATGAGAAAGATAAGGCTGGAAAATTCAGAAATAATATGGGTGGCAATATTCTATTCCGTCCAATTATTATCACAGATTATATTAGTATATGTGTAAAGTTGCAGAGGCATTTGGCTGTTTCATTCGATGAAGTATTTAGAATAATGAATAAAATGCCCAGTGATTTGAATCAAAGACCATGGCTTCATTTCTTGTGGGATGGTGAAAGGATCATTAATCGACTTTCCCATTCTCTGATTAAAAATTTAATGCAATATATGACTTGCAGTGCGATGTTAAGTGAAAAGGAAGAGAATGCGTTAATCAAGGGATACGCTAAATCACTAACAATACCCGAAACAGAAGCAAATAATATCCTGTTAGAGTATAAGGATTATTGTTCAATTGAATAACACCTTTTTAGCCTTTACGTAAAAAATGCGATTTTTCGGAGTTTTAATGATGACTTATGTTGGCAATATTATTGAATTTATAAGCCTAATATGTTATAATATATCATATTTCAATGAAGGGAGGGCTATACTATGTATTATATAATGAACAAAGACCGTACTATTGCGGAATTTGATTACATAAAGAACGAACTTGGTACAGCTGTGCCACAGCTTGTATCTGGAAGCCTTCCGGAAATATATGCCGATATGAAGTTGAAAAGCTGGCTTGAAACTCGACGCAGTGCTAAACATCGTGCAGAAATAGCACGTATGCTGCGAAATCTTGGCATGACGGATCTCAAAAGCTTCATAGATGTATCACTTGGATTGACACTCACAGATACGCTGTGGGTGAAGGAAGAACATTCTGACAGCAAATGGAATGATGTCAACCTTTATGACAATGAATTCAGCGAGATAGTGTCACAGACGGCTTTTATGGGCGGAATATCAGACTTGAGTTTTAAGACAACTTCACCTGAGTACGGTACTGATGGTATGCTTCCTAAGTGCTGGGTAAGACGTAATGACATTGTTTTTCTACTGAAAGGCGGAACCAAAGGATTCAATGGCGCCGGATTTGAGCCTTACTCTGAGTACTTTGTTTCTCAGCTTGAAACGGCTCTTGGTATAGACCATATCGAATATGATCTTGATTGTTATCATGACCGTATAGTGAGCTGCTGCAAGCTTATTACCTCTAAAGAAGTAAGCATGATTCCGTCAGTATATTACTTCAAGAACTGCTCAGAATTATCTGAATATCTTGTCTGTGCTGACAGACTTAAAGTTAGTGATAAACTGCGTGAAATGCTTGTGCTTGATGCCCTGACGTGTAATTATGATCGCCATTTGAACAACATTCAATTCCTTGTAAACTCAGATACTTTTGAGATTATTGGTCTTGCTCCTGTATTTGATAACGGTATGGGAGTATGTAGTCATTGCAAGGAAGAAACAGCTGAAGCATTTATCGAATATGGCAGTGATCATGTTCCGTTTGCATACTATAGCTTTGATGATCACATCCCTCAGCTTATGAGCAAGGATATGTACAACAGAATTAATAGCATTAAAGATTTCAGTTTTGTCAATCACAAGGAGTATCCAGTCTCTGATGAAAGACTGACAGCTCTGAATGGATTCATTCAAAACAGAATAAACAGATTGCTTGAACTATATAATTGACAGCATACAGAGAAATTAAAAAAGCCTCCGTGAAGGAGGCAAAGAGTAATTATAGATTTTGTATTGAATAAGAGCTTATACATGCTTAGTTTTTCTTATTAGACACTTAAGAAAGAAGACTGAAATAGCAATATAATTACAGACAATTAAAAGCAATATAGTGCATAATAATTTGAATCATTAAATAATTTGAGCACAATTTTGCATCAAGAATTTTTGTAGTAAAAAAACTAATCGCTGTACATCAACGCGTACATCAACCTGAGCAAAAAATGTTCTTCAGAGTTCCGTCGGCACTTTTGTAAAAATCAGCTATTTTACGCACTGTATGACTCTCAATGATTCTCTGTAAAACATAGAATAGACACCTCATAACCCGAAGGTCGTTGGTTCAAATCCAGCCGCCGCAACCATATTAGCATGACTAAAAGTATGATATGCAGGAAAAAGCCCGAAATTTCGGGCTTTTTTGCTACCCAAATTCCGAAAAAATTCTTGAAAAAATGAGGGATGACATTGGGGTATTTTAGGCCTCTGGCTGGATTTGAACCCTCACAAGGAAAAATTTTGGAGTGAATATAGGTCGAAATACAGGCAAATATCGATTTTCTCGGCAAAAAATAGTATACAAAGTTTCGGACTCGGTTTTAGTGGTTTTCACGAAATGTGAAAACGCTGAATCGAGTCCTTTTTTATTTTCCCCAAAACAAATGATAGAATACCTATCAGCGATTTGTGAGCCCACGAAAAAGCGACAGGGAAACCTGTCGCTTTTAAAAATTATTAAATATTACTTTCTTTTGTTTGTTTTTGTTAGTTCCATGCACATGGATGAAGCTCGCCTCTGTCTCTCAGTGTCTTGAGTATGCTGAGCGTTTCAGATGTAAGATTGGCTTCTTCATGTTCTGGTTTTCCGTTGGGTGGATTCCTTCTCCATACCCATCCTTCAGAAAGATTGACGTCAAAAACATTTCCTTCATTATCCTGTATCTGATATTTAGGCAGTCCGTCACAGGTCATAGACTGATAATTCAGAGCGTTGAGCTTTCTGAAAAGACCTGATTCAAAGATAAGATCAACTGTAGATGTCGGCGTTTCGTTTGCAGTTCCTTGTCCGTATAGCATATTATATTGTTCAGGTGTAGCGAGCACAGCTCTCTGGTTTATGAAGAATTTTATTATATCAGTAATTTCTGGTGTCAGTGATGCTTGTAAGTTTGCATCATTTCTTTGAACGAAATTTAAACTCAAACTGAGCTTGTATACCTTACCGTCTCTGGCTGTAAAATAATATTCGGGTTCAGCTTCAACACAGGCATCGATGTAATTAAGGCTATTCAGCATATCTGTAAGCTCAACTTGCTTTCTTACAATTTCAGTCATATTATCATCCATGTACTCTGAAGTAGGTTTTTCAACTTTTTCAGGAGCGTTGGTCGTTGTCTGATTATCGTTATTGTCAGAATTATTATTTGTTTTTGGCTCTGATGAGTTATTTGCTTCTGATTCATTTAAAGCGGTGTCAGTATTCAGACTATTATTATCTTTATCTGTTTTTTTAACACTACTTGCTGAATGAGAAGTTGTCTTTTCCTTATCTATCTTTTCGTCTTTTTTATCTGTAGGATCAACTGAACTATTATTATCTGTTTCTGTTTGCGATTGCGTAGCTAATATCTCAGGCTGAGGTGATGGTTCCAGTTTAGTATTTTTAGGACCTTTCATTTTAAAAATACCTACTGCTGCACCTATTAAAAGTACAAATGCAGCAGCATATGCAGTAAAAGCGGAAATACGCTTTACTATATGCGCCTTTTCAACTTTGTATACCTCGGAATTTTCAGTTGTCTCGCTGAACTGATTGTTTGCTGTTCCTATTTTTTTCAGATAACTGCTGAACATCCGACGACTTGTTTTGCTGTCTACCGCTTTGTAATCTTCAGCTATTTTTTTTGCGTCTGCGGAGCCTAAGATTTCCTTTATATCACGTTTCATGATAAAACCTCCTTTATGTAGTAATATCCATATCAGACAAGAATTTTTTCAGCTTTTTCATTGAGCGCCTCAGACAGCTTCTGACAGTTACAGGATTCATTTTCAATATCTTGGCAATTTCAAATGAATTTCTTCCAAAATAATACTTTTGTATGATTATATCTGAATTTGGTTTGCCAAGCATTTTGATCTTTTCAAGAAGAAGTTTTGCTATCTCAGCACTTTCGACATCAGCTTCCGTATCTTCACCGGAGCTGATATGCTTTGTAACTTCATCATCAAAGGAGATAACCTTATTGTCATTGGATAGTCTGTGGTATCTGTCAATAGCACGGTTTCTTGCCGCAGCAGCTATATATGGTTTTATCACAGAGTTATGAGCGGCATCAAAAGACAATGCAACATCGCTCAAAACATCAGTGGTACATTCTTCAACATCTCTGCTGCTGAAGTTATTCAAAACACTGAAAACTATCGTATATACATATCCGTGGTACTCTTCGAATAAAGCTCTGTATCCCTTGTCGGGAGATTCCTGTAACAAACGGCATATTTCACTGTCTGTCATGTTCTCCCTCCTTTCAAGCATTAACACGTGTTGGGTGCTTTCATTATACGGTGATGACGGATTGCTCATCGAAGCTGAAGGATTTGATTATCCTCGTCTTTCCATGTTCGTACCTGATGCTAAGTCGATCTACGAAAGGTTCCAGACTTCCGAACCCGAACTGAAACTTCACGATACGATCAAGGATACTGTTGAAAAGATCGCTGAACTTGCTCATACCGAAAAAACAGACTTCACATCAGCTGATAGCAGAATAAGCGGAGCCAAAGGCTCCGCTTATATAAATCTAAATGGAACTATTGAACTGTTCCTTTTTATTTACTGGATTTTGAATTGTGTCCGCCCTTATACTTGGCATTGTTAGGATTCAGTTGATTAGAATGGTTATTCAGCCCAGCTCTATGTGCAGAATCCTTTGAAATATTTGCCGGATTCCTTAGCTTTATCAATTGATAGTTTTATCATTTCTTTAAGTTTTTCGGGAGATTTTTTCAGTTCATTCGGTATTTGATGGATTATTAGATCATAATCCAGATCCCATGAATGGTTGGAATAATCAAAAAAGTATATCTATGTTATCATTATTGATATGTTTAGCTTTGATTTATAAATATATCAAAAAAAGGAGCAGTTATACTGCTCCCTTATGTATATCATTTTAATCCCAAATATAATATTCCCCAATAAATTCTCTGCTTAGAACTCTGCCGCAGACAGCACAATAAGTAACTCTATATTTTTTATAAGTAAGTGCCTGCAAAAACATCGCGGGATGTTGATTAGTATAATTATTAACCTTTTCAATCCTTGTGTATGTTCCATTATGGTTAGGACAATATGCAGCTGCGTGTGCTGATAAAATGGTGTTGTCTGACTTTGATGAATTCTTTGAAATTGTCATTCCTGTTCCCAGCAGTGTAAATGCCATTGCTGTTGCTACAACTTTTTTAAGTAAGCTTTTCATTCATGTACCTCTTTTGTATAGTATTTAAAGCAATGTCTGCTTTATATGTTAATTATACAACAAATAATAAAACTTGTCAAGCCAGTTGAATCGTCCATAGTGATACAGTTATACTTATCGCTGCCAACAAGCCGGACTTCCATAGTAACTTTATTGTTACGCAGCTCAGCTTGCATTTTGTCGAGCAACTGGTTAAATTCCTGTTTTAGAGGCTTGTAAACGCTCTTAGGAACAAAGCTGTAACTCATAGCATTTCTCCCCTAACCGACCATATAACTGTGCACCGTCATATCATTGTAGGATATCACATTCAAATAGGTTTGTCAATAGCAATTTCAAAATTTATTTGTTATTCTCGCATCGTTCCTTGAAGAAATCAGTTCAGTATGGATATTCTTTATCGAATATTGCTATTCAATGTGTATTGACTATTTACTTTCTTTTTAATCCTTACCAAAGTGCACCTCAGTTAGAGTATATATTTCGTTCAGAATGTTATCAAGCATAAGAATCCCCACTTTATCTTTTTAAAATATAAAATTTGAGTATTATGTTACACACTTCTTTGAAAACATCAAATTAAACAAATCCGCTATATTGCTATTGTACTCTTTTACAATAATAACATTCCTAATAGTGTGTACCCTATTAGGATATCGAAAAAGTATCCTAATTAAGTCTATAATCCTATTTATAAACATCCTTAATTGAAATAAGACTTATATGGGACAGTCTTTATAAAAATGAAAGGAAGAATGCTAAATAGTTATATTTAGCTGTTATTCTGCTGGCTGCATACAAAAATTGGGATTAATAAATTTATATTTCTTTTGACTTTCAAATGTGCGAATCAGACTTCTTTTACCGATACCAAGATCTCCGGTTACAGCGATATTACCGAATGAATTGCTCTGAATGACCTCGTCAAGCCATTCAATATAAGATTCAACACCGTTAGTCCGGTGCTGACTGTTTGGAAATTGCATATTTAATTAATGATATGATTAGAAAATCTTCACTCCGACTGATCATTTCGCTTGGACATCTTTTTCATCAAAAATTAGGAGTACTATATGAGTGCACATTTTTTTACAGTTACAGACAGTTTTCCCCCTTCCACAATAATTGTTTGAATAATTAACATTAAAATACGTTCTGTATATATAGAATTTTTTAGGTGACCAAATAGTGATTATTAAATCTTAATTTAATGCAGGGCTATGATTAGGTGCATATCAGATTTATATAGCAATTAAAAAAATATATATCAATTAAATTTGCAACATTGTTTTAATTCGAAATTAAGTTGATTCGACACTTTCATAATCATGCAAAAAAAAGAATACATTCTTAGTGCAATTTAGACGAAAAAATATACAATTTGTTGTATACTATTGCATTCTTTTGCGAGCGATGTTATAATCTCATTAAATTAACAGTTAAATCGCATTTTCTAATATTATTTTAACTATGAAACGGGGCAATAAACTATGAATAACAATAAGCATATTTGCAGTATTTGTGGTGCACCAATTGAACCAGACATTGCAGGCTTGAACTACAAGTATCTTGGTGGGACTATAAAGCAGATACGTTGTCTGGACTGCCTTGCTGAATTTCTAGAGGTTGACAAAAATGCTCTTTTTAAACAGATCGAATATTTCAGGAGCATGGGGTGCATCTATTTCAAGTGTTGCAGCGATATCAATGAAAAGGTTTGCAAAATAGCTTCTGACTGCGGCTTTTCCGATGATGAGATGGAAAGACTGAAAAACGGCGAAACTGTGATTTCGTATCGTTTTATTCCGACGTTCGAGGAGTTAAGGAGCATTTATTCAAGGGCTGATGAAAAAATTAGAAAAGCTCGTGCGGAGGTTTTTTTTAATGCAAAAAATATCAGTTCACGAAGCAGAATAGGACAGGGTATACATGACAGATTTGAGAAAAATCTTTTTGCCTTCAATGGACCTCCTTCCGAATCGGATATCGAAGGTATCAGAAAACATCAGCCTCATCCGGTTAAATTCTTCTCAGCTTTTGAGGTTACTGTTCCGGCATACAATAACGATTTGCCGTTTATGTATATCGAGGACTATATCAGAAGCGTTGACTGGAAGACAGGAAAGATCAGCGGAAGAGTAAATGATTTTGCTCCTCAGTGCGAGGAATATCCATATACCCCTTCTATATACGAAGAACGCTATAACGGCAGAATTCTTGAAACTGGTATGTCATCAAAGGAATGTGCTGTAAGTAAGAATATTCCGAGAGACCAAAGACATACTACAAGATATTCTTATTCAACGGATATTCCTGACTGTCCGCAGCTTGAAAAAATAAAAGCTGCTCAATCTTCGAGTGAAAAATACTACACTGTTTCAAAAGTTCTTGATCCTGACAATAATGAGATGATATCTGTATATGATATCAACAAGGATAAGATTGCGGACTATATCAAGCTTGCTGATAAAGAGATATGCACAGTTTATTCTATGAAGAAAGATAATGAGTACAGCTATAAGACTGTGACATTGCCAAACGGAAACCAAAAATGGAACAAATTTGACCTTCGTGGAAATCTTGTTGAATCAAATGATGTAAATTCAGGTTCAAGCAAATTCTTTTATGATATCCATAATAAGCTTCGCTTTGAAAAGGACTGTGCTCTTGAAGAAAAAACTTTCAGATACAAGCTCTATGACAGCATAGATCGTATCGTTGAGGAAGGTGTATTCAAAACTGATCTTACTGATGATGAGTTACAGAAAAAAACAGAAGACGCTTCATATCCGCAGGATGGAAAGTGTATTTGCAGAAAGTATTACTATGACGGTGATCATAGCAAAGATTCTATGGGAATGCTGACAAGAACGGAACTGTTCAACGAAGCAGAAAACAGTAACGATATCATAACAACTATTACTTACAGCATGGATAAGGAAAACAATATATTCACTAAGAGTATAAGCATCGATGGCAACACCATCACTACAGTTACAAAATACGATAATTTTGGAAATGTTATAGAAAAAACCGGAAGCGATTCAGAGAAGTTGGAGTATTCATATGACCATATATTGCGTAATACCTGTATTAGCAGCAATGGCGAGACTATAACGAAGACTTCTTATACTGCAAACGGCCTTCCACAGAATGTTACTTCCTGCGGAAATACTATTTCATACAAGTATGATTGCAGAAATAAGATCACAAACATTGATTCGGATCTTTTCTCTGAAAAAATAACATACCTTGATGGTGAAAAGTATTACGGCGGTAAGATTAAAAAACTTGAATCTGAGATAAAAGCCGATTCCAAAACAGATCCTCCGAATAAGATGAGCTACGAGCTTGAATATGATGGCTGCGGACAACTTTCATCTGCTATATGCAGTGAATATGAAGAGGCATCAATGAAGAATATCACATATGATAAAAACGGTAATATCATTTCATATAATGATACAGAAAAAATCAAGCTTGAAGCCGGAACTGATAAGGTAAAAACAACAGGTCATAACACATATGAATATAACGCGAACGGTGCTGTAAGCAAGATCAGCGGTAATAAAAACATAAGCGTTGATTACTATCCTTACAGCAGGCTGCCGAAAAAGTTTACAACCGATGACTGTGATATCAATATTGTTTATGATGATAACGGAAAGCGTCTGAAAAAAACAGTAAACAAAAAGGATGGTTCAAAGCTCTCAAAAATATATCTTTATGAGGGCAAAAGACTTACTGAGGAAATTGCCGACGGAAAAAATAAAAAATATATCTACGGCACATCAGGTATAAACGCTGTATTGCAGGACGGTAAAAAAATATCCGTCATTACCGACAGATTAGGATATACACGAGTTGTAGCGGAAAGTAAAAAAATAATACAGGCATACCATTATAAGCCTTTCGGCGAGGTCCTTAAAATAATTGAGGAATCTCAGCTTGTGAATATGCTTTTCGGTGGGTTTGAGCTTGACAGTGAAACTGATCTTTACTATGCTAAGGCAAGACTTTATGATCCGAAACTTTTGCGTTTCCTTTCAACCGATCCGCAGGGCGAATTTTCTTCTCCTTATACATTTTGCGGAAACGATCCGTTTTCAATTATAGATGAAAACGGTGAAGCTTCATGGATCGGTGCTCTTATTGGTGCAGTTGTTGGAATTGTTCTGACGATAGGTCTAACTCTCATAACAGCTGGAGTTGGAGTCGCTGTGCTTCCGGTTGCTGCATCCGGAGTTGTTGCGGGTGAAGCTACCGCTGTTGCAGCCGAAGCTACCCTTACTGCTGGACAAATTGCTGCTCATATCTTTTACAATATGGCAGCTGCATCTTTAGTTGCAGCTGCAAGCGGTTTTGCATCTGAAGGTGTAAGATGTCTTGTCGATGGAGAATCGTTCGCTGCCGAATCTGCATATGGGATACTCCTTAGTTCAGCCGTAACAGGACTTGTTTTCGGTGGTTTTGCAAAGGGACTTGACTTCCTTATTGAAAAAGCATCGAAAGCTGCTATATGCGTAACCAGAGGCATTGCACTTACGCTTGTAAATGCAGGTGCGCAGGCAAGTGTCAGTCCAGTAGCTGATATAATCAACGGCGAATCTCCAAGCGGTTTAAACGCTGCTATAAGTGCAGGTTTTGGTGCTGTTTCAGGATTTGTAACAGGAATTGCTTGTGGATTTTCCACATTATTGGGAGAGAGTGACGCGGAATCAACGACCAATGTAAGAGCGCGTATGAATAATTATTTTTCAAACAAAATAAATGAAGGTGAAGATAGCATCAAGCGTGATGCCATTGAAACTTTTATCTGGGCAGCGTGTGATCCGGCTGTTTATTATTCTGCACTCGCTTCCTCTGATTCTTCATCGGCTGTAGATGTGTATGACAACTATTCATTAGGTTCAAGACAGCTATACCGCTCAGAAAAAGGTACAAGTACAGTTGACATAAGTAACAAAAATCTTGTACTTGCTTATTCATGCTTTAACAGCAGAAACAGCGGAAACCTTAAAGCACCGAGATTTTTCTCCTCAAGAGGTTTTGGTCAGAAAATGGTATAATTACATTTGTTTGCATAATATGCGGATATTTTATTGGCTGATAATGTGAACGGTTTATAATCAAAAAATGAAGCTGATACGTGAGATCACTGTATCAGCTTCATTCTAGCCTATTATAAGAATATAAGGGAAACACATAATATTATAAAAAGATCCCCATTGCCTGTAAGAACATTCAGGCAATGGGGATAATTTAATGATGATATTTCAGTTTTTAATTATACCGGAAGATCAGGGTAAATGACATCATCTGGTGGAGAATTAGTTATCACATCTTCACTTTCGAAAGAAATGATCTCAATTTCAGCTATGAGGTATTTTTCCATGTTTATCAGTCCTCCTCTTTCTGGCTTGCATATTTCTTTATCTCTTGATTATAGAAGTAAAGAGCTTTCATTGTATTTTTGAGATTATTGTCAGAACTTATTTCAAGGGCCTTTTTAGCATAAGTTATACAGCTGTATCTGAGCGAAACATAATCCGAGGAATCATTCTTGGACTGTACCTTGAACAGATACATTTTATCAAAGTTCAACGGAGAAATTCTTTCCATTGTAACAAGATATGATGATCCTGATTGTTTAGGTGTAACAGTTTTTCCGTCAACGGTGAAGATATAATCATTAACATCTGTACCTGCTGCAATATTGAATTTGATGTTGATATTTGTAAGCCTGTCCATTGTAAGATTTGCTGCTGCAATTGAAACTGCATCGCTATTTATTGTCTTTACAGCATTGAAGTCATCGCCGATATCAAGATCAACATCATCAAGAGCCATTCCGAGATTTGTATTTGCAGATTCAGCAGGAGCTCTTCCAGAGAATATCTGGACATATCCGCAGAAGTTGAGCATTGCCTTTATGCTGTTAACAGTTACCTCATCAAAACTGTTTGGATTTCCGATTATGAAGTCAGAATACTTAGTTACGCTGTATTCAAGATATGATCCCTTTACATTGTTAGAATAGTACACCTGAGCTTTTATGTTATCATTAATGTACTTTATCGGAATACTGCATCTGAATGTATAAGTTCCATCGCCGTTATCAACAGCATCTGTGATATACTGTACCTGAGATTTTCCGTTAGGCATTTCAAATACGATGCGGAGGTTTTGGTCTGCAAGGGCTTTTTCTGTCAGGCTTACAACGTACTTTAGCATTATTTCGCTGTTTATAGAGATACCGACCTTCTGGAATGCATCCATGCCGTTTTTAAGCTCGCCGCACTTTGAACATTTGCCGCTTGATGTGAATGAGTGATGTACATCGCAATAGTATATCTTAGCATGATTTTTGTCGCCTGCTGTAAATGGTACGAAAGGCTCGGTAAATTCAGCATCTGTGTACCAGCCTGTGAAGCCGCAGGCATCAGAAAATACAGGAAGCTCTGTAACTTCTGTGCCGTATTTAACAGGCATTGTCTCTGTTCTGCCGTCCCAGTAATTAAGAACGATATTTTCGTATATTTCAGTGTCCTTATCAGTTGAGAAGTCTTTGTATTCGCCGTCAACAACGATATGTGCTGAATTTGTATAAGTGATGTTTGCGAAAGGTGTGATGATGAGAGTTACATTCTCAGGAATAACGAGGTCTTTTGGAAGCTTAACATCGCCAAACAGTGAGAGTTCAACTTCATCATAGTTTTCTCCTGCGAATGCAGCAGCCTGATATACGTCCTGGAACATCTGACCATCGCAAAACATAGCGTGGAATGAATTAGGAATATGTCTTGACTTTACAGGTTTGCCGCACACTTCGCAGAACTGCATTGCAAGTCCCTCAGTTCCTGATCCGGTGCCGCTTACAACGTAATAATTTCCGGGAGTGCATTCATGTTCAGTAATAGTAATGAATGGGAAAACATTTTCACGGCCGTCGTCAGTAACGAAATGAACGTAATACTTTTTGTCAGCAGCATTAGCCCTGATCCTGATAAGTGAGTCTTCAGAGAATGTGTATACTCCGTTTTGGTATTCGAATTCGCCGTTTAATATTTCAAACTCGAATTCAGGTGCTGCTGCGCTGGTTCTATTCATAATACCTGAACCTGAAGAACGTAAACCACCTTTTTCGATAATATTTCCGTCTGCATCGGTAACGTATGCTGTGGATGTTGTGGCATCAGGCGGAATGCTTACGATCTTGTATACATCCTTTCCGACCTCGATGCAATCTGAAAGATCAACGCCTAACATTGCAGCTGCATCGCCAGCATTATCGAATATATAATCAATATATTCCTTATCGTACTTTTTATCAAAGGATTCCTGGGACATCTCGCCGTTCTGGACTCTCTCCCAGTCATCCATTATTCTTTCTTTAATTTCTGATTGGAACTCAAATTCGCTTTCAAAATACTTTCCGGCGAAGTAAATACGCTTTACTCCATCCGGAGCCTGATCCATAACAGAGCTTTCTACCGCATCCAAAAAGCTGAATGTATTATCCTCTCCGATATCATTAAGATTATCAACGATATTGATCTCATAAGGAACTTCTGTTGTAGAGCCCTTCAAAGTGGTTACAACATAGCTGTCAAGTACGTGGACAACAGTTATGCCATCAATAAACTGAGATGTAAGGCTTGCGATAATTGATGCGATCGGTGATTCAGAGAAAAGGAGACTGAGCGCATCTATATATAATTTGCTGTTTTCGAGTTCCTTCTGGAGAGGTGATTTCCACATATCGGTTATTGACAGTTCAATAACTGCTGATTCGCCGGGTAAAAGTTCATCAACATCGATAGTTTTTGATACACTTCCGCTGAGAGAGACTTTTGTTTCGATAACGCTGTGTGTTCCGTCGTTGAAGATGTGTTTATAGCTGTAATATCCGTGTTCAACATTTTTGATCTTGTTCTGGAGATGATAGATAGGCTTGTCTGAAACGTTTGTCATAGAAATACGTATAGGATATTCATAGCCCAGGCATGAGTATCCAGGCAATTCTATCGTCATTTTAAGTGCATCACCTGCATAAACGTGGATAGTATCCCTACTGTAGAAAGGATATGAAAACTCGTCGCCGTCATTTACACCCTTGAAAAGGACGCTTACAGCGTAATCGCCTGCAACATCTCCACGCAGATACCAGTGGATATTCTTTACATCATAAGGTAAAAGATCGCCGAATGACTGTATCTGTTCACTGTTACAAAGTGTAAGACCTTCAGGAACATTGAGAGTTGCTGTACAATCTTCAAGAGTTTCCCTGTCGGTATTCATTACGATGAGCTGAATGTCGAAAAATTCCTTGAGCCACTTGCTTTCGCCGTATATGATTATGAACATTTCCTGTTCTTCATATTCATAATAGGTAACAGTAGCATTTATTTCAGGGAGATATACAGGTTCACCAGGATTTACAGGCTCGCTGTTCGGATAAACTATCTTTGGAGCAGGAGTTGTAACATGGTGGCCTGGTGAGATAGGAACAGCTTCGTACTTTGTGAATATGATAGGTTCATCATGGAAGGTGAACTCAACAGAGTAATTGAAATAGTGATAGTTGTCAGGGTCTTCAACATCGATACCCGCACTTGCTATCTCTTCCACAGTCATTGGCTTTGCAGTAAGTTCGCCTGTGATCTTCAGTCTTTCATTTTTCTCTTCTTTTATCTCCTCTTCGATGCCGGGATCATACACGGTGGTTACAGGAGCAAAAGGTGCTCTTGTGGTTGTAGTAGTTGTAGTAGTTGTTGTCGTCGTGGTGGTAGTTGTAGTGGTTGTAGTAGTAGTTGATGATGTTGTTGTCGGGGTGGTTGTTACAGGTGGAATATCAGGTTCGTCCTCTTCACTTCTGAAATAAAGTTCACCATCTGCATCAACAATTACACTTCCGTTAATACCTTCAGGCATGAACTGTGCATCAGCGAATTCTGCCCAGCCGCTTGTGATAACGCCTGAGACTGGTGACGTAACTGATGTATCAAAGCTTACGATATTTCCTGTGATATTTATTTTCTTGTCCTCAGGAACGTAAATACCAGCAATACCGCCCTTTATATTGCAATTGCCGCTTAAATTTAATGCAGTACCGTTAGGTGCATAGAAACCGTAACGAGCTTTTCCTTCTATTTTACCGCCTGAAATATTTACGGTTCCGTTATTAGATTCGCAATAGATACCAGAGGTATATTCTGAAACTATATTACCTCCGCTTATGTTAAGAGTACCTGTATAAGAATTACCAATGTAAATAGCGGACTGTGCATTTTTGCTGTCTTCGGTCAAAAGTTTGCCGCTTTTGATATTAGCATTCACATTTGATGCTCTTAGTGCAAGCGCATTGCTGTAATCAGCCGTAACAGTTGCACCGTCAAGTGTGAAATCAGCATTACTGTTGACACCGACAGTAGCATAATCATAGCCTCTTTCATTTCCTATGAAAGTACCGCCTGATAAAGTAAGGCTTCCGTAGACCTCTAACAGTGACTGGGTATCAGGAGTACTCATAACGCCTGTCTTTTCCTTGCTGGTATCGGTGATAGTAACATCACCGTTACAAGTTATCTGGTTTACACTTACACTGTGTCCGTTAAGGTCAAGATCAAGGAACTCATTTACAGTTATTTTTGATGAAGTAACGTCGCAGTCAAGCTTATACTTACCTGATGTAGGGAGACAGGTCGGGTCTTTCCATAGGTGGTAATCCGATACGGGAGTACCATCCTTTTCAAGGATAAATCCGAAGTTATGCAGACCATATTGGGAACTGCCTGCGCAGTTGCCGCTTTCAGCTATATCGTCCCATTCGCCGAAACCGAAATCACTGCCGTAGAAGAGGACTGCATTCTGGTCAACTCCGCCATTTCCTGGGTTACCGGGATGCCAGTTTGTGTACGTCATAGATTCGGCTGTTATCCAGTCGAAATCATTTTCATTGTATCTCATCAGACCTATCCAGTAATTATTTTTTCTGGATTGCTGACTTTTTACGAGCGCTTCCAACATTACCTGTTCTTTTTCTGTGGTGATAACAGCGAGATGGCCGCCGTTTTCCTCACAGTAAGTTTCAGCTTCCGGCCATGTTATACCGGTATTGATTATCTCATAATTTTCAGGATCAGGATAAGTCTGCCAATTTATTTCCCCAGTATATGGCAATGAAGATATCTGACTTGTGTTGAATTGATATATGAGTTCTGCATCACTCAGAGTGACATTGCCGTTGAGGTCAACGTCAGCAGCTGTCTGATCTAAGGAGTATTTATTGCCGTATCTAATATGTTTCTCAATAAGAGCAGCATCTGTATTGCTGACTATTCCGTCGCCGTTTGCGTCACCGTACAACACATCTGCCGTATTTTTTTCAACAGGATCAGCTTCTGCAGCTATTGTATCAACAGGTATCAATGACAGTACCTGACTGCATCCCATTGAAGAAGCAACAAAAAATGACAGTATTTTTTGTCCTATACGTTTCCTTTCATTTTTTTTCATTAAAAACCACCCTTTCCGCTCTGTTCAAAAGAGCAATTAATATATACTTATAATTATATACTTTGGATGTATAGATGTCAATGTAATAGTTTGAATATATATTTGTTTTGTATATATACACATACGAGAATTATATACCATTCCGGTAATATACGAATCTGACAACTGCTTTATCGACATTATAGATAAAACGGTAGACAAAACGAAGTAAATACGTTATAATAGGGATATGTCATTTCGCAAGCGGCAAAGTGAATACGAACGACGTTCCCTTTCCAAGCTCACTTTCGGCTCGTATCGTTCCGCCGTGGGATTCGACTATGAACTTGCATATGAAAAGTCCGAGTCCGGTGCCGGTCTCCGAGTGCTTACCCTTGTAGTAGCGCTCCCAGATATGGGGAAGATCCTCGGGAGAGATACCGCTTCCGGTATCCTTTACGGTTATTTTCGCAAAACCGTCCTCTGCTTCGGCCTTTATGATTATGAGGCCGTTATGAGTATGCTTCATCGCATTGGACACAAGGTTTACGAAAACTCTTTGTATCTTCGTATCGTCCGCATCGACCTTCGGGAGCTCGAGCGGTATCCTTATCGCAAGTCGGTTGTTATTCTTGTTGAGCACCGCAAAATACGTCTCCGCTGTCTCCCGTGCAATACAGTCCAGGTCGCACGGCTCTTTTTCAAGAACCATTCTTCCCTCCTCAATGCGGGCAGCGTCGAGTATTTGCGTCACCATAAGAGCCATTCGATTAGCCTCTGAGGATATCCGGCGCAGCTTTTCACACACCTCGCCGCTGTCGGCGCCGTTAGCGACATCTATTTCCGCATTTTGAGCGTATCCGGACATTGCGGCAAGCGGAGTTTTAAGCTCGTGGGAAACATCGGAAAGGAAAGTGGTCTTCATTCTGTTAGTCTCCTCAAGAGCCTCCTTCTCCTGCTGAGTTTTTATTCTTTCAAGCTCTATAGGGTCGGAGACATACTCTGAGAGCTTTCTTGTGTATATCAGACTCAGCAGAGTCACGACGATTGCCGCAGCGGACATAAACAGCATAGCTTTGCGGAAAGCTGCATTGTAATTGCTTTTCTCCGAATCGCTCGCCTCGTAGACGTTGGCCTGTGCTATAGTGTCAAGCGTCTCCTTGTTCTTCCATTCCTTTATTATCCCGACTTTTGCTTTTTTATCATCATTTCTCAGTTCGGCTGAGGTAAAATATATTGATATCAGACCTGTATCGGTCTCGATGTAGGAATCTCCTATATCATTGTTGAGCACCCACGAAACGCCGTCTGCGTCCGAGAATGTTGCCTCACTTATGCGGCGCTCGTCCGCATATATCTCGTTTATCTTCTTTTCAAATTCATCACGGTATACACCGGTCGGACTGTAAAAATAGCCGTCGTAATAAAAGAATATCACGTCAGTAAGAAGCTCCGGGAATATATGCATAGTCTCTACGTAGACGTTGAACGTATAATCGCACGACCATTCAAAGTATTCCTGAGAAGGCGGCTGACTTAAATAATCCCGGGATATGTATGCGAGCAGCCTGCCTTCCTTTCCGGTATCGTTAAGCTCCGATATTTTTTCGTCCTCTCTGAATATTTTTACCATTTGGCCGGAAAAGTCGGAAAGTGACTCTTCACCACGCTTCTGTATCCTTCCGGCAAGTATAATGAACGCTGTTCCCATACATACGAGCGTTATTATCATTGAAAATAATATGAGAATGAACAGCTTGTTCTTTAATTTCATAGGTTTTTTGTTTTTCATCAGGTTCCCCCCCCTTGCGAGCCGGTGCTCGCAGTCTCATACATATATTATACGCTCTTTCACGATGATTTCAAGTGAAATTACAAATTTGTAATCACAGGAGGTAATTATGCCGCATATTTTATTAGTTGAAGACGATTCCGACATCATGCGTGTCAACAGAACATTCCTTGAAAACGAAGGATATACCGTGCATTGTGCGGATTCCGTACAAAAGGCCGAGTTCCAGCTGGAGGAATGTGTTCCTGATCTCGTCCTGCTCGACGTTATGCTGCCGGACGGAGATGGAATGGACTTCTGTGCGGTCCTGCGTAAAAAAAACACAGGCTCCTGTTATATTCCTTACCGCTCGAGATGAGAGCGACAGCGTCGTCAAAGGCTTCCGAAGCGGCGGAGATGACTATATTACCAAGCCCTACGACCTTAATGTATTAAAAGTTCGTATCGAGGCTCAGATCCGCAGAACCGCCTCACAGTCAGTTCAGCACCCTCGCATAGAGCTGCCTTTCCTTATTATAGATCTTTTTCCGGAACAGCGACTATCGACGGCAAAGAATACTCGCTGCCGCAGCGGGAATTGCAGATCCTTTACCTGCTCGCTTCTAAAATAGGAGAGAGGACGAGCTACCGTGAGATTTACAAGACGATATACGGCTGCGACGTCGACGATGCTAAAAATACCATCCGTGTGAATATCTCTCGCCTTAAAAAGCACCTTGAAATGGACGATACGAGCACTTATGAGATAGCCTCCACCTCCGAGGGAGAGTACGTTCTCAGGCGTGTCGTTTTCTGAGAAAAAAATATGCGATTACAATTCTGTAATTTTCCTTACTCTTTGAAAAAAACGTGATATAATCTCATTGTAAACAAAAAACTACCCGAAAGGAAGTAATCTACAATGAAAAGATCAGTTATATTATTCGCAGCCGCTTTAGCGAGCTTAAACCTTTTCTCCTGCGGTTCTGTCGGCAGCTCCAGCTCCGGAACGGAAAAAGCCTCCGTCGCCGAGACAACGGCCGCTGCGAGTCTTCCCGTTATTGATAAGGCCGAGATAGTCGCAGAGTATTCCGAAGGCGGGGACGGCTATACATTCCGCCTGGACGTTGAGGGTGACATCGACTACTGGACCGCCGAAGTAACTGCCATAGACTGCGGTGAAGAGAATACTTTCAAAATCTCTACCAAGGACTACGACAGGAACAGCAGATTCATAGCCGCTGGAAGTACTATAACCGATATCTCTGCCGTAGTGACTCCATATGACAAGGAAGGAAACGCCGGCAAGCCCGTGACCGTTAAGTGGGATCCCGAGCGCAAGGAAAAAACTACATCTGAGAATGAGACCGGGATGACTATCGAGCCAGCTTCCAAAGCTTCCGACGAAAATGTTACTCTCAATGCTATCGTTGGACAATGGATCTATGAAGAGCAGGACGCAAGCTTTACTGACGAGTATGTGGGAACTCCCAAGGGCTTCGTTATTGTATCGGAGGACGGTACCTACAGCTATAACGACGGCGCTTCTACTACTACCGGAATCGTTAAGATAGATTACGAGGAATATTCCAACGGCGACAAGGTTCCTTACTATTCCTTCTGCAGCGACAGCGGAGAGTTCTGGATAGGCTGTTACATCAACCAGAATGAGCCCGATGTATTCTATATCGGAAACGGCGGTATGAGTCGTCTGGTTCGCTCCGACAGCAGTGAAATTGCTCAGGAAAGCATCAGATGCGGCAACTCATTCGTCGGAACGTGGGGAAGCGGCAGAGCTACCCTCGTCGTTGAAAAGATCTCGAACAATACCTTTTCAGTTTATATAAAGTGGAGCAGCAGCGCTGCAGAATCGACCTCATGGGCTTACGAATACTGCAACTACTCTCCTTTCACAGACGCTCTTGTATGTGAAGGCGGCGGAGTCTGCACCGAGCTGAAATATTCCGAGGACGGCAAGGAGACCGTAACTACCAATTACGAGGGCTCCAATGCAACTTTCACTCTCGATGCCACCGGTAAATATATGACTTGGTCCGACGATAAAGAAACTTCCGACGAAGATATGACCTTCGTGCTCTGCGAATAAAAAGAAGCTGATTACAATTCTGTAATTTGAACGCAAAAATATTTTCAGTATGATATAATGATATCATCGAAGAGACAAAGCCTCGAAATCATACAGAAGGAAGTTTTATTATGAAAAAAATAGTTTCTTTTATTGCGATCATTACAATGTCTATGACTGCGGTCTCCTGCGGAAGCACCGATTCCAGCTCAAGCGAAAGCAAGAGCTCTGCGGCGGCGGTCGTTGCCGAAACTGATACCACCGAACAGACTAATGAAGCCGAGACTGAAAAGGAAACTGTTACAGAAAAGGCTGCTCAGCCTGCGGCGGAAGCTCCCGATTCCGACTACTCTCCGGCTGATCTTGCCGGTGAATGGGTTCAGACAGATTCATTTGGAAATATCCTTACCGTCTCCGATGACGGCTCGTTTTCGCTCAAATACGAGGGCGGCGGCTCCCGCTTCGGCAGTATAAAAGTTGAAGCCGGAGAAAATCCCGATGGCACAAAAACGTACTGGTATTCATTCTACGAGAGCGACGGAGAATTATGGAACGGCTTCGTTTGCCCCGAAAAAACATTCGATACGATATACTCCGAAGACGGTACGACTTTTGTCCGCAACGACGGGGAGAAGCCTCTCGCTCCGACAGTTCCCGAGGCTAAGGATCTCAGAGATGCTCTTGCATTTGCAGACAGACTTATATCCGGAGGCGCTATAGAAACTGATGAGAATGCGGAATATACAGCGGCTGACGGAACGGTCTACCATAAGTCGGTAGATAACATTTACAAGACTACCGCAGACGTGAAAGAGTACGTTTACAGATATATGACCGAAAAATTTGTCGGCGAGAACTATGACGGTATGTTCGGAACGGAAGCACCCAAGTGCATAGATATAAACGGCGAGCTTTACATCGAGTACCGTCCTATTGGCGGCGTATATTCCTTCTATGACGAGGATCCCGTAATTAAGAATTCCGGCGACGTTTACACGTTAGAGATAAGAAGCAACGATTACGGCGCCGATACCACGGTCGAGGTCGACGTAGTAAAGGACGGCGGAAGCTGGAAGATCGATGCCGTGCGTGATTCCTTTTGACTGAAAAATAATATGCGGTATGGCGGCGATGAACTGAACTATTATTGTACGTACAGCACAAAAATGTCCCCTTATGGCATATTAAATTAAACAACGAACTGACTTCGCAATTCTAACGGAGTCAGTTTTGTTTTGAGTTGGATACGCTGATGATTGTAAAAGTAAATGTAAATATCAATTATTCTTCGGGCTTCCTCTAATGTCGTTATTTTCATCCTGTAAACGCACTCTGTTTTGAGGATAAAGAAGAAATTTTCAGCTAAAGCATTATCATAAGGATTACCACGTCTTGACCTTGACGGCGTAATGTTGTATGATTTAGTTAGGTTATAGTACGCTGGTGAAGTATACTGAAAGCCTTGGTCACTGTGGAGTTGCAGCTCTCCAGTGATCTTTTCCTTTTTCTTGGCTGCTTTTATTGTACTTGAACTATTACCAGATGCCAATGTATTTCAGATAAACGAATTCCTGAGAGAGGAAGAACTTACTCCTTGGACTCAGATACGTTTAATTCTCTAACAAAAAGTCGTTTTGATTTAAAATTTTATCAAGAATTTTTTTAATAAAAACAGGAACGAGATTACTGATTGTAACAAAAAATACATAATAAAAATAAGCGGTTGTGATTTAATATATATAAGATGAGGAGGAATAATATGGCATATTTTGAAAACATAATGCTGCAAACAGAGGCTTATGGGCTGGCGGAGGAATCTGCGGCGTTATATTCCAGAAAGCAGGCTTAAAGGAGCTTTCAGCGGCTTGTTCTGCGCATAAAACTCCGTTAAATGACGGCGATGCTGTTATAACGCCTGCATTCAAAATGACTAATGCTAAACAAATAATCTATGCAGTAGGACCTGATTTTTCATATACTCCTACGGCTTTTGAGGAATTATTCAATGCGTATTATAATTCTCTGTGCGTATTAAAAGAAAATTAGCTTCATAGCATATCATTTCCTCTCATAAGCTCAGGTATCTTTGGCGGAGATCTGCCAGATCCTGCTGATGAGTCAACAAAGCAGTGCTGCAGAGCATACAACAAGTTCACATCCGACTATCCTGATTATGAGATAGAGGTGAAGCTTTGCGCCTTTACGTCCAGAGAAATGGCATCGGCTCAGAATGTTTTCAACAAGTTTATAAAATGAACAAACTCCCTGTGTGAATAGCACAGGGAGCGATTTGTAATATAAGATTTCTATTGATTTTAAGTCGTTTTTATGGTATACTTAGTATATAATAAACGAAATAACAAGCAACGTGGTGATAAAATGAACGAATTGTCTAAATATCTGTGCTTACTCCTCAGACATCAGCCAGAGAAAGCAGAGCTTGACATGGACGAGCATGGCTGGGTAACAAAGAAACTATGGAAATATTAGGTTGCGGAATTCAATACGATAATTTGCCGCTTTCAGAAGGACTTATCAGAATGCTGGAAGAATTTGATGACAATTGTGTTGAAATATTAGACTGGAATGACCCAGGAAAGGGAGATATTCGTCCTATAAATCACCAGATTGCATATTACGAAACAGGCAAAAAGCTTCTTGAGCTGGTACGCCAGGAGCTTGGAGAAGATTTTGAAATTAAAGATGGACTTGACTGGATCAAGCCCAAAGTATTATAGGGGGACATTAATCTATGACAGAAAATGCTGAAACTTATATCTTAGCTTTCGGTGGTACAATTCTTAAAGAATACAAAGGCGTATACCTTGTAAGCTTTCCTTATAACCGTGATGAAATCCGTTATGCAGTTGTGAAATATCATTATTACAGCACTGGAAGAAATGGTTTCGATCCGATTCCGCTTTTTGATGTCACGATTTCCGAGAAACAAGCAAAATTCTTTTCTGTAAACTTGCCTGCCATGTATCGCTTCTGCGAGTACGAATTCAGAAAGAGACAATCATGAACTTCAACTTCAATCATCTTTCGTCTTGAACTCTTTTACCAGATCGGCGGAGGCACTGTATAATCATAGCAAGAAAGTTATTTAGGGGGATATTTTATGTCGCATAAGAAGCAAGCTCACCAGAAGCAGATAAAAGCAGACTCTCTTACTGTCAATAATCCGAGTAACGTCACTTCTGGTACTCTCATACATCAATCAGGCATAATTGCTCGCGGAGTTTCAACTAAGCACAGTACGCACCCAATCTCATATATTGTTTACTGCGAAGGACAACGCGTAATGATATGTTCTGATTTTAAATCTGTCGGCAACGGTATGATGTGCTGTACTTACGGCTACGACAGGACGCTCTGTAACTCCCTTGAAGAATATAAAGAAATGACGGAAGAAAAACTTGAGATGGAAGCTTATCAGGCTTGGATGACCGGTGCACACTAATAATTTGTGTTTTATTCCATTAAACAAATTAAAGCAAATACATTCTCAATAATCAAAAATATTGTAATATAAATTGATCAATTTAAGAGGACTGGTATGAATGGAATATTCAATTAGGGAAATAATCGAAAATCTATACAATATCAAAAATCCTAATGCTTTATCTGCTGAGGAGATGAACTTTCTTAAAGATAAATTTGGAGAACTACCGTTTTCTTTAAAAGCCTTTTACTCTTTGTGCGGTTCAGATAATAATATCATTGATAGTCAGGATACCTGGATAACACCAAATGATTATCGTAAGTGGTCATGGCTTAGTAATAATAAGTATATGGTTCTATTAAAAGAAAACCAAGGTTGTTACATTGCCGCAATACTTGAAAATGATTTGGGGAAAGCAAATCCTGTTGTTTATTCGTCTGATGACTTTGGAGAAAGTTGGAAAGTATGTGCCGATTCTACTGATAGTTTTATCAAAGCTGTTCTGTATTATGAGGCCGTATTCAAGTTCCATTATAAAGCAGAATCGTTATATTGCATTACCGATGATGAGTTTGAAATTATAAAGAGTAGGCTTGAACTTCTGCCGTTCCATTTAGACAATTGGTTCGGCAAGATTTGGTTGTTTCAAGATTTGCCGACAAGTGCAGCATTTGTAATAGAAAACGATGGAGATTATCAAATGTCATTCGGGGCTGCAAGTAAGGAAGCTTTTGTCAGGATTTCAGAGAAACTCGGTGGAATAGGAGAGGAAATGTAGTATTCTAAAAAGATAGGTATGCTTATAAAATCCCAAAGAGAGGTGAATGGCGTTGAATACAACAGAAATGCGGGAAGAATTCCTGAGACAGCAAAACGAGCTGCGTGACAGGATATAGCAAGAGAAGCAGAGAGAAGATAATCTTATGCACACAGATGTTCAAAATGAGATAAACAACTGATATATCTTTGTATTTGTTTCAGATTTTGTTGATATATAGGTAGGAATATACGGAGGAGATAAGATGAGTCTAAGCGAAAATAAGAACTTAGGTGAAACTATTCTTGATCATTATGAGAAATACTTAGGTGAATATGTCAGAGCAGACGTTTATGCCGATGAAGAATGTGAGATCCAGCTGCTGGGATTTCCTGAAACTATTAAAGATTGTCTGGTATTCGCTACATTCGGTGTTTCTAAGTATGAAGAATGTGAGGTGATCCTTCCAGTTGATGGCCTTTATGATGAATGTGCAGAAATATTTGTAAATTCAATATTCTATGCTTTGTACAATAATATTAAAATAGGCAGAGGTGTACTGATAGAAGGAGCAGATAATATTGTTGAAGGTTTTTCTGATAAATGCGGTAAAACAGCGCTATATTTCACAGAAGCGTATCCTCTGCCCGATGAATTTGGAGTGGTAGATAATAAATGCCATATTTACATGGGTTTCTTTGTTTCAAAAAAAGAAGCAGAATATATTAAAGTACATGGAAGCAATCAGTTCGAGGATATCTTGGAAGAAAAGGAAGCTGACGTGATTAATCTGAATCGCTGTTCAGTGATAAAATGATATCTCTAAATAAACGCTCGATAAGAGAATATCAATTGAATCAAAATACAATTCAGAAATACGGAGGTTAAAAATGGAACGTACAGAAATTGCAAAGAATTATTTCGCACAGAAATGTCACTGCTCGCAGGCGGTGCTTGCCTCCTTTGCGGATGTGCTTGGCATCACGGAGGAAACGGCGCTGAAATTCGGCTCCTGCTTCGGCGGTGGCATGCGTAAGGGCGAAGTCTGCGGTGCATGTACCGGCGCCTTGATGGCGCTCGGCATGAAATTTGGTATGTCCGAAGTAGGTGATTTTAAGAATCAGCAGATTGCAGATGGATATGCAAGACGCTTTCTCGATGAATTTGCAAAGCAGAACGGCTCCTATCTCTGCCGCGATCTGCTGAAACGCAATCTCGCAAGCGAAGAGGAACGTCAGAAAGCACGCGAGGAGGGACTGTTTGCGTCAGTCTGTCCGAAGATGATCGAAAGCGCCGTGTGCATTGCGGAGCAGATGATTCAGGATAAAGCATGAAGCCATAATAAAAAATGCCCGATAATCTCTTTTAGAATATCGAGCATGAGATGATTATTATTTTTGATTTGATTTAGAAATAAACAACCAATTAGTTGATTTAGAATGGTGGCGTTCCGGAAAAGTCCGAAAAATAGCTTCTTATCGTATGTCATCATTCCCGTCAATGATACACATAACGAAGAAACACTGTGTAATTTTTTACATAGTGTTTCTTTATTTTGGGAGTGTGGTTTAAGTTTTATAACTTAAGCTGCACTCCTTTTTTATTTTAAGTGAGATAAAAGCTATGAATGAAATGACACTTGCTGAATGGCTCGACAAATGGTATGAACTTTACGCTAAGCCATTCTTAAAAACCTCTACTCTTGTTAGCTATAACGGCTACATAAAGAATCACATTAAACCGTTTATAGGACAGATTAAATTGTCTGATCTAAACGGAATTGTATTGCAAAAGTTCTTCAATGAAAAATACATTTCCGGTCGGTTGGATAATACCGGAGGTTTGTCAGAAAAAACTGTATTGAACATCAGACAAATGCTTCACGCTGCTCTCAGAAAAGCTCTTGAGAATGGTTTGATTTCTGCAAACTGCGTTGAACACGTTCGTTTACAGAAAGTTTCGATTCCTGATATGAGAGTTCTGACCGTTGACGAACAGCAGAGATTATTATCTGCTCTCATTCTTCATCAGGATGAATACTCTATTGGTTTCATCATCTTGTTGGCTACTGGTATCAGAATTGGAGAAGCGTGTGCTTTGAAATGGAACAACATAGACTTCCTTAAAAAGAAAATTATGATAAGGAAAACATTGCAGAGACTTCCGAACCTAAACCCTGACGATGAGAGGAAAACAACTATTGTTATCAACTCTCCGAAAAGCGATAAGTCTATCCGTGATATTTACGTTAATGATACGGTTATTGATATGCTTAATGCTCATAGATTTTATATCAAGGGAAAGTTTGGAAAGGAATGCACAACTGATAATCAGTTTATACTCACACGACAAGTAAATAAACCAGTTGAACCCAGAACTATGCAGGACGCTTTTAAGCGGTTGTTAAAGCTTGCAAAGATTGACGATGCAAACCTTCATTCGTTACGTCATACATTTGCTACAAGAGCTTTAGAAGCCGGCATTGATTACAAGACGTTATCTTCGATCTTAGGTCACGCCGATATTACAACCACTATGAACCGTTATGCTCACGTTTTGGATGATACAAAGAAAGCTGCGATGGAAATTATTCTTTCGCAGCTTTTTTGTTTTGAGGTATAGTATGGAAGATTTTGAAAAAGTTAGGAAAAAGTTTAACCGGCACACCAGATATGTTTATAGTAAAGATTCAAAAAGACGGCTTGAATACTATGGGCTTGTACCCAAAGAACCGTCAGTTGAAACAGTTACTATTACAATTGCGGAATTAACAGAAATCAGATTTGCTTTGCAGTCATTGTCAGATCTGGAATTAGTGATTGTTCAGCGTAATGTTATGGGGGATGAAACTTTAGAGAAGATTTAAAAACGTCTCAATATTTCTCTCCACTCAGTAGCCAAAGTTCTTAGAGCTTCAAAGAGAGAGGACGGTTATATTTCCGGCGATAACTATCTCGTATCGTGGTGTGTCGGTCACTTAGTAGGTCTTTCCTCTCCTGAGATGTATGACGAGAAATACAAGGCTTGGAATTTTGAAACTTTGCCTATAATTCCGGATAACTGGCTTTTCAGTATTAATGCAGCAACCAAAGCACAGTTCTATAAGTTGAAGGAACTGATTTCTCGCAGCGATGTCGATGAGCTTATATGTGCAACCGATGCCGGACGTGAGGGCGAGTGTATATTCAGGTTCCAAATCAGAAAAAAGAAAATAATGAAATATGTCTTGTATTTGATACTACGCTTATCCAAGATGATTTCTATGGAAATGAAGTTTTTGATACTTGAATTTATACTTTGCCATATTATCGTCTCCTTGTCTCAGCATATGTTTTGGTTTATGATATGAACTTCTGAAGAAACATACTTTCTGAGTCCATTATACATTATTCTGACCTGAAAATCAATTGCTTTTTGCTTGACGGTATAGAATAAGCGGTTTATAATATAAATAAAGGAGTTCGATTGTATCAAATATGTTGAAGATATAACATCTTCAAACTCAATGTAGATGTTTGTCGTAATATCAACATAGAAAAATAATGTTCGTTATTAAAAATACAATATATAAGAAGAGGCAGCCCGATGGCTGCCATGCAATAACAGTATTGTTACGAATTGTAGCATGTGATATCAATTCTCTGGAAGCTTTTTTTCAATCCATACATCCGGACCGCATTTCTCCTTTAATGTTTCTATAATGTCTTTTTCAAAATGTTGGGAGTTGCTCATTATCAGCTTTTTATGATTCTTTGTCCTGATCACAAGCTGATATTTATAGTAATCTTCGTAACACTGTAAGATTCTCGACCTATGATACGGAGTTGAGCGTTGGGTATGCCACCTTGCCCGCATATAGGCTTTTTCTATATCAGTAAACTCGGCAGCGGACATTCCCTTCTGCGTTCCGATTATTGTTTTGGGAGTTATATATATCTTTGCATTGGCATACCAGACAGATTCGGGATGATTTGCCTGTTCGTCAATTTCCTCGGGGGTATATCTGACAGTTCCGCAGGCAGGACGCAGGTGCTTTATAACATTAACAGTTCCAGTCCAGTGAATACATAAACCGTTGACGAACAGTATGGTTATACCAAATATCAGTCCAAGCGGGTGTTCGTTCGTAAGTAAGTACATATAGCTTTTTTCGCTCGGCAATTCCTTATAGGCATTGTGAAAACTCAGGGAACAAAGAAAAACGCCGAAAAGTTCCATTATTATCAGAAACTTCATTCCGAACATATTCTCTTTGACCTGCTTTTTAAGGTTTTCATTCGTATATTTTATCTGCATGATTATCTCCGTTCATAGTTATCTGTCAAATGTCAGTGGGGCTTCAGCTCACATCAGCTATTATAACATTTTTTCAGCGCATTGTAAATGATTTCCTCGTATCAATAAAACAAAAATGCCATCTGGCAGCAACGTGGAAAATTTTTCGCTATATATAGCCAAGGATCAGACAGAGTCACAGAGAGATATTGAGTGACTTTAAAGATCTTTGTTAACCGAAGTTTATCAAAATCCTATAGTTCTTTTTCTTGATTATACATAGGATTTAATGTATGAGGTATTATCTATAGAAGAAGCATGTATAATACGATACGTGCATTAAATGAAAGCAGCGGCACTATTACGGTGTCGCTGTTATCATCCTATTCGGTTAGTTTGATTTACTACGATAAGACTATGCTACGCCCCTTTCCAAAGACTTTTAATCTTAATCCCCCAGATAGGACACATAGCAATAAAAAAGCCCATGCTATTAAGCATGGGCTGCGCCCTATCTGGGGAAAAATCAAAACTGAAAGTTTTAGGAAGGGAGTTTGAGGGTGACTCCTAACAGGAGCGACGCCCCCTCCGTCAGAGGAACCCTTTTTCAAAAGGTTTCCCCTCAATAACTGCCATAATCATTCTATATAAGCACCACACTAAAGCAGTCCCAGATAATTATTTGCTTGCCTTTCCTCTCTGTGCGGCCTTAACAGTTTCAACGATAGGAACTATTGCTGCTGCAACGAGGACTGCCCAGAGGTAATTCATACCTGAAAGGCTTACCAATGAGAATATGCTTCTCAGAGCCGGTACGAAGAGTATCGGGATCATTATTGTAAATGATACAATTATAGAAATTATCAGAAGCTTATTGTGAGTTTTAAGTGAGAATACGGAATCCTTAAGGCTTCTCATATTCCATGCGTGAAGCATCTCGCAGACAGCAAGTGTGATGAATGCCATTGTTGTACCGGCTGCTGCACTTGTCTGTGCGCCGATAACATAGGAGATAAGGGTAAGTGCGGCAATGGTTATACCCTGCCAGAGGAGGTTGATGCCAAGTCCGTCAGAGAAGATATGTGCATTGCTGCTTCGTGGCTTACGTGACATGATGCCGTGCTCGGCAGATTCCATACCAAGGGCAACTGCCGGGAAACAGTCTGAGATAAGGTTGATCCAGAGAAGGTGGACAGGTCCGAATATTATGAACGAGCCGCCTGTTAGCTTGCCAAGACCGAGAGTTGCCACCAGTATACACAGCACCTCGCTGAGGTTGCTGGAGAGGAGAAACTGTATAGCCTTACGAATATTGTCATAGATACGTCTGCCCTCTTCAACAGCTCCTACGATAGTAGCAAAGTTGTCGTCTGTGAGTACCATGTCTGCAACGTTCTTTGTAACGTCAGTTCCTGTGATACCCATGCCGACACCGATATCTGCGCTCTTTATAGAAGGAGCATCATTTACGCCGTCGCCTGTCATGGCTGTGGTCATATTCTTCTTGCGCCATGCATTTACTATACGTACCTTGTGCTCAGGCTGAACACGGGCATAAACACTGTAGTCAGCTACGTGCTCATTGAACTCGTCGTCTGGTATCTTTGAGAGCTCTGCACCGGTGAGAGCCTTCTGTCCGTCGCCCAGGATGCCAAGCTCCTTTGCGATAGCAACTGCTGTATCCCTGTGGTCGCCGGTTATCATTACCGGACGTATGCCTGCTGTACGGCAAAGGCCGATTGCGTCCTTTACCTCCGGACGAACAGGATCGATCATACCTGTCATACCTATATAAATAAGGTCATGTTCAAGGCTTTCGGGAGTTATATTTTCAGGAAGTCTGTCGTACTCCCTGTAAGCTGCAAGGAGAACTCTCAGTGCTTTATCCGCCATTTCCTTATTGCGGCGGAGTATCTCCATGCGGTCGGACTCTGTCATCGGTCTTACATCACCGTCAACAAGGAGGTGTGTGCACTGTCTCAGCACTTCGTCAGGAGCGCCCTTTGTGTACTGTACATAACTGCCCTTTGAGGTCTGATGTACGGTGGACATCATCTTTCTCATGGAATCAAACGGAGCCTCTGCAACTCGTGGAGTTTCAGCTTCCATTGCGTACTTCTTCAGTCCGCATTTGTTTGCATATGCCACAAGAGCAGCTTCTGTAGGCTCGCCTGCAACCGTATCGTCAGAATTGAGAACAGCGTCACAGCAAAGCCCCATTGCTCTTGCAAGGAGCATCTTGTCGTCAGTGTTCTCCTGTACTACAGTCATCTTGTTCTGAGTAAGAGTACCGGTCTTGTCGCTGCATATTACCTGAGCACAGCCCAGTGCTTCAACAGCGGTGAGCCTGCGGATGATAGCGCCCCTCTTTGACATATTCGTTACGCCGATAGAGAGCACCACTGTTACAACTGCTGCAAGTCCCTCAGGGATAGCGGCAACTGCAAGGCTTACTGATATCATGAATGATTCAAGGAAGCCGGGAAGAGTGATCTTGCCGTCGCTGACAAGCATCTTCACTACATTAAGTCCGAGGATGAATATACATATAAATAATACTGCTATAGAGAGTATCTTGCTGAGCTGGTCAAGGCTCTTCTGGAGAGGAGTCTGGTCATCCTCAGCATTTGCGATAGCTCCGGCTATCTTACCCATTTCGGTCTTCATACCTGTGGCAACAACTACTGCCTCTGCTCGTCCATAGGCGATACTGCTTCCCATATAGAGCATATTCTTTCTGTCGCCCAGAGGTACGTCCTCGCCGGTAAGCGGTTCAACGTCCTTGTCACAGGGCACGCTCTCACCGGTCAGGGCTGATTCCTCAGCTTTCAGCGAGGCGGCTTCAAGGATACGGCAGTCCGCCGGTACATTGTCTCCGGCTTCAAGTGTGATAACATCTCCGGGTACCAGCTCCGAGCTGTGGATCACTACAAGCTCGCCGGAGCGGTAGACCTTGCTCTGTGCTGCACTCATTGCCTGGAGCGCTTCGATAGCGGATTCGGCCTTATTTTCCTGGTATACGCCGAGCACCGCATTTGCTATAACTACAAAGAGGATAATGAAAACATCCGCTTCAAGCTTGCCCTCGGATATGATGCCGGTTATGGCAGATATGACTGCTGCCGCAAGGAGCACCAGTATCATCGGGTTTTTGAACTGCTCGATAAATCTTGCCAGAAGTGTAGGCTTCGGGGGCTCGTCCAGCTTGTTTGCGCCGAATTCTGTCAGTCTCTTGGCGGCCTCTTCTGAGGTCAGACCGGACGCAGTGCTCTTTACTTCTTCAAGCACCTTATCCGTGGTTTCGAGATAATGTTTCATCAATAATTCCTCCGGTAAAACATTGTATTCTTGTGTTTTTCAACAATCTATAATGATACGGATTCATAGTGTTCAAACAATGAAAGAATCGTGACAAAACTGTGAAAACAGAAAATTTTACCTACATTTAACAAAACAGCAGCGCCTCACCGCCATATATGGCAGAGCGCTGCGCTGCTGGAAGCTATTCAGGTCAATATTACTGTAAAAACGCATCATATCTGTGCTCTTGCAGCCAGACGGTATATGGATGCGATATCCTCAGCGGAAAGATGTACGAATCCGCCGGTCTTCCCGTCACCTATACCAAACTTGTCTACCAGTGCAGGAATGTCCTCCTCTTTTGCACCAAGCTCCTCAAAGTTTATGGGCATACCGATACTGCGGAGGAAATGACGGAAGCAGAGTATTCCTTCAAGCGCCGTATTTTCCGGATTCTCATAGTCCATCGGGCAGCCCCATACTCTTACAGCCACCTGTGCAAAGCGCATTACATTGTGCTTGTATACGAACTCCATCCAGGCCGGCATGATAACTGCAAGACCTGCTCCGTGAGCACAGTCATACAACGCTGAAAGCTCATGCTCAATACCGTGGCTGTTCCAGTCCTGGCTCCTGCCCACACCTACGATGCCGTTATGTGCGACAGTGCCGGCCCACATGATATTCGCACGAGCCTGATAGTTATTGGGATCGGCGATAACACGGGGAGTTTCCTTTATCATAGTCAACAGTACAGCCTCGCAGAGTCTGTCTGTAACCTCGACCTCCTGAGTGTTGGTGAAGTATCTTTCAAAGACATGAGCCATGATATCTGTAGCGCCGCAGGCTGTCTGATAAGGAGGCAGAGTGCAGGTGAGCTGCGGATCCATGATGGAGAATCTGGGGCGGATAAGATCGCTGCCGAAGCCACGCTTCAGACCGCCTTCCTCCTTGGTGATAACGCTGTCACCAGAGCCTTCGCTGCCGGCAGCTGCGATAGTGAGGACAGTTGCCACCGGAAGAGCCTTTACCGGCTCAGCCTTTCCGGCATAGAAATCCCAGAAGTCCCCTTCGTAAGGCACTCCCAAGGCAATTGCCTTTGCGGAGTCGATAACAGAACCGCCGCCCACTGCAAGGATGAAGTCTATACCGTTGTCACGGCAGAGCTGTATACCGTCATAAACAAGAGTATCACGAGGATTGGGCTGAACACCGCCCAGCACTCTGTAAGTGATGTCCTGTTCGGCAAGAGATATCTTTACCTTGTCCAGCAGTCCGCTCTTCACGGCAGAATTTCCGCCGTAGTGTATGAGTACCTTTGTACCGCCGTGCTTCTTTACATATTTACCGGCTTCGTTTTCGGTGTCCTTGCCGAATACGAACTCCGTGGGGCTCCAGAACTGAAAATTATCCATTGATTATTCCCTCCTTGATCTTTTCTACTGTTGATATGACCTTGTCGCACCAGCTGTCGAACTCCGGATCGTCATGCTGTAATTCCGGATGAGCGATGATGTTTGCGATGGTCTGTCTGATACCCTGATCTGCCCTTACCGTAGCGGTGAAGCCCGGTACGGCACGCTTCAGCTTACTGTTGTCGAACACTGCCGAATTTGCCTTGTCGCCGATAAGACTCCCCTCAAGGTCATAATCGCTTACAGAGGCAAGTAACTCAGACGAGATATGGCAGGCTTTCAGCTCCTTCCCCAGAGCAGAAGCAATGATGCCATATATCTGATCCCAGGTCAGTGATTCGTCAGATGTGATGTGGAACGCCTGACCGATCGCATGGATATTTCCTACAAGGCCGGCGTATCCCTTTGCAAAATCGGAGTTATGAGTGATAGTCCAGAGCGAAGTGCCATCGCCGTGGATGATCACCTTCTTTCCCTCCATTATCCGCTTGATCACCTGCCAGCTTCCGTTATGGCCGTGAACTCCCAGCGGTACCGACCGCTCGTCATAAGTATGGCTCGGCCGGACGATAGTTACCGGGAAGCCTTTCTCACGATACTCCTTCATCAGCAGCTCCTCGCAGGCTATCTTGTCCCGGGAGTACTGCCAGAAAGGATTCGCCAGCGGAGTGCTCTCAGTGATGACACAGTCCGAAGGCGGCTTCTGATAGGCAGAAGCGGAACTGATATAGATGTACTGCTTCGTGCGGCCACGGAAGAGCCGGATGTCCCTTTCCACCTGTGAAGGAACAAAGCCGATGAACTCTCCGACGGCATCGAAGGTCATATCACCAAGAAGCTTTTGTATCTCTGCCTCATTGCTGATATCGCCTTGCAGTACATTGACGTTGCCGGGCAGCTCGTCAGTGCGGCTGCCCCTGTTAAGGAGGAACAGCTCATGCCCCTGACTGGCTAAAAGTCGGGTTATAGCCATACTGATCGTACCGGTGCCGCCAATAAATAGTACTTTCATTAACACACCTCTTTCTCTTTTTGAAAGTTGTCTTTATTATACAATAAAAACCTCAATAAGTCAATATTTTTCGGATAAATAGTACCGTTTTTCATGCACATCAAAAGCCCTGCGGCAGCGTCATGCGTTTAGCTATATTTAGCTTGTATTCCGCTGAAAAATCCTGTATAATTATAGGACAGAAAAAAATAACGGAGAGAAAACATGAAAAACGATCGTAAATTATATAAAGACCTATTTGTGATAGTACTGCCTATCGCATTCCAGAATCTTATGGCGTCGCTGGTTACAGCAAGTGATGCATTCATGCTGGGTTTCCTTGACCAGGATTCCCTTGCTGCCTCATCCCTTGCAGGTCAGACTGCCTTTGTTTCCTTCCTTTTCTTCAGCGCCTTCGTCTTCGGACAGGGAGTCCTCGCCGCTCAGTACTGGGGCAAGGGCGACAAGAAGTCTGCCGGAGAGGTACTGGCGGTATCCATGCGCTGCTCCCTTCTCACAGGCGCAGTCTTCTCTCTGGGAGCATTCCTGTTCCCGGAACATATAATGAGGATATTCACCTCGGACTCACACCTCATCAGTGCCGGAGCAGATTATCTGCGTACAGCAGCCCCCTCGTACCTGCTGACAGGATTCACACAGGCCTATTTCGGTATGATGAAGGTCTGCGGCAAAGCCCGGCTCAGTTCGCTTATCGGCTCTCTGGCCGTGATAGTCAACATCATCCTCAACGGCTGTCTCATATTCGGCTGGTGGATATTCCCGGAAATGGGTATCGCCGGAGCGGCTCTCGCCACAGTACTGGCAAGGATATTCGAGACCATATTCGTAATAATTGCAGTGATACAGAAAAAGTGTCCGGCACTGGATGTTCGTCTCATGTTCAGGGGCGGAAGAAAGCTCCTCCACCGTGACTACTGGAAGTACACCCTTCCCCTGCTGATAAATCAGCTCGGCTGGGGCGGCGGAGTTACCATGTACTCGGTGATAATGGGACATCTGGGCTCTGACGCAACGGCGGCTAATTCTATCGCTGGCATAGTCCGTAGCATTATAGCAAGCCTATGCTGGGGAATAGCCTCAGGCGTTGGCATAATCATCGGTGGCATGCTCGGGCGGAACGAATTTGAAAAGGCAAAAAAGGCCGGCGGAAGCTTTGTGCGTTTCTCAATATTTATCGGTGCCGCCTCCGGACTGGTGATACTGGCTGTTACACCGCTGGTGCTGAACGTGATAACGCTGGAGGACAGGGCGCAGTATTATCTGCGGTACATGATGTATATGGCCGCCTACTACATAATAGGCAACTCACTGAATTCAACAGTCATCACCGGAGTTTTTCCTTCGGGCGGAGATACGAGATTCGGGATGTACTGTGATGTTATAACGCTGTGGTGCGTGGTGGTGCCTATGGGACTTATCGGAGCATTTGTACTGAAGCTTCCGGTACTGGCAGTGGCGTTCATACTGACGCTGGATGAATTTGTAAAGCTGCCGGCGGTATACAAACATTATGTGAAATATAAATGGGTAAGGAACATAACAAGGGACTGATATAATATGAGCCAAAACGTCATCAATTCAGGACGAAAGATCAGTAAAACCGCTTGTTTAAGCCAAAGGAATATGGTATAATAAGAAAAAATAAAACGCCGAAGGCGGCAGATAACGGGAGTCAGGACGGCTCCTCCTCTCGCTCCCCCCTCTGTCAAAGGGATACAATCCCTTTGGAATCTCATTTCTTGCGCCTTCGGCTTTTTTATAATGTAATTATGCAAAGGAGGACTTATTATGAAAGTGACAAAATTCCTCGCAGCCGCAGCAGCCGGCATAATTGCCCTCTCCTCTCTCCCTCTCTCTTCTGCCATTGCTGCCGGCAACACCCGTGTTTCCGTCCATGATCCCTCTGTCATCAAGGACGGCAGTACCTACTACGTCTTCGGCTCACATATCGATGCCGCCAAGACTACCGACCTGCAAAACTGGACACGCTTCACCAACGGCTACTCCACTCCGAATAATGTGGAGTTCGGCAACCTCTCCCAGAACCTGAAAAAAGCCTTTGCCTGGGCCGGCGAAGACCTGGGGGACTGTGAGGGAGGATTTGCTGTATGGGCTCCGGATGTGGTCTATGATCCCGACTATATCAACCCAGACGGCTCTAAAGGTGCGTATCTGATGTACTTCTGCACATCCTCTACATGGAACACTTCAGTTATCGCCTACGCTGCTGCTAAAAATGTAGAGGGACCATACACCTTCGTGGATACCCTCATCTACTCCGGATTCACCTCCAACGACACCTACGCAAAAAGCTCCACAAAAAATGTGAACCGGAAGTACACCTCCACAAACATCGATGAGCTCATCGCCTCCGGCGAGGTCACATTCAATAACGGCTGGTTTGACGGTACAGCTTACAATTACCGGTCTTTCCCCAATGCTATTGATCCCACGATATACTATGATACCAACGGCAGGATGTACATGGTCTACGGCTCCTGGTCAGGAGGTATCTTCACACTGGAGATCGACAAGTCCACCGGAAAATGCATCCATCCAAAGTCCGGTCAGACATCAGACGGCCGCACTGTTGACAGCTATTTCGGCACAAAGCTATCCGGCGGATACCATAAGTCTGGAGAAGGCCCCTTCATCGAGTACAATGCAGATACCGGCTACTACTACCTCTGGGAGACCTACGGCGGCCTTCTGTCCGACGGCGGATACAATATGCGTGTTTTCCGCTCAAAGAGCCCAACCGGCCCCTTCACTGATCCTGCCGGCCGCTCAGGTATAATGGATGCTAACTCAAAACTTGACAACTCCGGTCTCAAGGTCATGGGCAATTATAAGTTCAGCTCGCTGAATAAGGCATATATGGCCTGCGGACACAATTCCGTCCTCCGTGACGATGACGGACAGTGGTACCTCTTTTATCACGCACGCTTCGATGACGGTACCGAATACCACGAGGTCAGAGTCCATCAGATGTACTTCAACGATGAGGGCTGGCCGGTAGTGGCTCCCTTCGAGTACGCCGGCGGAAAGCTCTCTGACGGCGGTTATGAGGAGAACGATATCGTCGGCGATTACGAGTTCATCAACCACGGCAATGCCACAAACGGCACTATCATCAACAGCCAGAAGGTAACTCTCAATGCCGACCATACTATCTCCGGAAGCGTTTCCGGTACATGGCAGGAGGACGCAGGCAGCGCAGCCGCTGTCATAAACATCGGCAGTCAGAAGTACAGCGGATATTTCCTCGCCGCCGAAAACGAATCCGGCACAAATGTAATATCATTCACCGCTGTCGGCAGTAATAACCAGACAGTATGGGGCGCTAAGAATACTAAATTCACCGGCTCCGAGCGCTCCGGCCTTGCAGACTATACCGACAATAACGCCCAGCTTGTCATCGCTCCGGAAACTGTCTCCGGCAGCAGCTCCTCTGTAAAGCTCAGCGGCACTGACCTCCTCAGCGGCGTTCCATACTATATCACCAACGTCAACAGCGGTCTCGCCATTGACCTGCCACAGGGAAAGCTCGATGAGGGCACCAATATTCAGCAGTGGGAATTCAATAAACTCTGGGCTCAGCAGTGGAGGATAGTCGCCGTTGATGACCAGTGGTGCAAAATAGTGTCACTCGGCGATGAGTCAAAGTGTATCGCCGTTGCACAGGATTCCGCAAGCGATGGTGTAAATGTGGAATTGCAGACATATAACGGCTCCGACAACCAGCTTTTCAGTATCGTGAAGGCCGGTACCGGCTACGGCATAGTGTCAAAATGCTCCGGAGGCAAGGGCGCTCTGGACGTTTTCGAGTGGTCAAAGGACAACGGCGGCAATATCAATCAATACGCCTATCACGAGTACGCCTGCCAGCTCTGGGATATCGCTCCCGTTCACCCTGCTGTGCCAAGCGGAAAATATACCATCAGGAACCTGAACAGCGGCCTGTATATTGACAGCGACAACGGCAATATCGTTCAAGGCAGCAAAAAGGTCTGGGAGATAACCTCCTATGGTGAAAAATGCGAGATACGTGACTCCTCAGGCAGGCTCTTCACCCTTGAAGGCAACTCCGGCGAAAACGGCGTAAATCTGGCTCTGGCCGAGGCTAAGGACGGCGGCAAGTCACAGTCCTTCATCCTCAACTGCAATAAGGACGGCTCCTACTCAATACTCACCGATGTCTCCGGCGGCAAGGCCTGTGCAGATGTTTTCGAGATAAGCAAGGAGCCCGGTGCCAATATCTCCCAGTGGGAATTCTGGGGCGGCGACGGTCAGAAGTTCATCCTCGAACCGGCCTCAGATAAGGACGTACAGACTGCCGGCGATGTGAACTGCGACGGCAGAGTAAATATTGCCGACCTGGAAATGCTCCAGCGCTTCGTGCTGGGCGATTCGGATGAGATAACCGACTGGAAAGCAGGCGATATGGACAGCGACGGCGCTATCACTGCCTTCGATATCACCCTCCTGAGACAGGAGCTTATCGATAATATGTAATTGAAATGCCTGCTGCATTGGCGGATATTAAACGGGGACTGCTCTGGCAGTCCCTTTTTGTCGAAACAGTCAGAATACACCGAACGATAAAACTGGCGGCCAAAAGCCTTCTCCGTATCAGATCTCCCCTCCCCGATCCCGCTATTTTCCCCTTGACAAAGCCGGAAAAAACCATTATAATAATGCTAAATCCAAGATGTGAAAAAAGGAGGAATAATATGAAAAAGACTATTAAGAAAGTCATTGCCGCAGCTATGGCTCTTACACTGCTGGGCGGACTACCGCTGCCCACAGGCGGAAAGAGTATTCTCAGTGCGCCACTTACAGCCGATGCTGCCAATTCCGGCATAGAGGTGGCAGGGATTAAAATAACCGCTGACAATTGCGGCGATATCCTCGGCAACGGCGTTTTCAGCTACGATGAGACTTCAGGCACTCTCACTGTGAATGGTGATTACAAAGACACCGAATTCGACCGCATCCTCATCACCGCAGATATTCCTCTGACTATCGTCATTGCCAAGGACTCAACGATAAAGATCCCAGAGGCTTCTTTTGTCTGCAGCACATCAGATATCACTGTCAAGGGCGACGGCAAGCTCACTCTTGAATGCCTTGACGGATTCGAGGTGGAAAGGGGCGGCAATATCGAGGTCAGATACACAGACCTGGATATCGACACTTATCTCTCCGCATTCAAGGTCTACCAAGAATCATCATCTGTTGTCAAGCCAGAATCGACCCTGAATTTCATATTTTCGGATATCAGGATCAAGGGACATGAAAACGAAACCGACAATTCCACTATATTGGGCTTTGACCACTACAAATTCCAGCACTGCTACATCAAAGCGCCAGAACGCTTTAAATATGAAAATCATCAGTTGAGGACATCCTCCGGCGGTCAGCTCCTTGACCTCACTATATCTCCTTGCTTTGTGCCGGGAGATATAAACCAGGACGGAAAGTTTAATTTGATCGATATCGTCGCATTGACCAGATACATGGTTAATGTACTCCCTGACAACGAAGATCCCGATTATATCAGGATAGTCGGTGACATTTACAATACCGGTGACGGCATAACGGATGAGGACTTCATGGTGCTGTATGCGTGGTGGCAAAATCACGGCACTCCCTATTATGGAGCCATCCCCGTGCTCAGTTTCACTCTGGACGAAACCAACGGGGCTTTTAAGGATGTCAAGCCTACCGGCGAATATCTGAACACCTCAAGAAGTACGCTCAGAGGGGCTTATCTCTCCCTTATCGATACCCCGGATGAACCTGTGGAAGCAAAATGGGGCGACGTAAGCGGTGACGGTGCTGTTAAAATGAACGATGCCGTGCTGATAATGCAGTCCCTTTCAAACGCCGACCTCTTCGGCCTGGAAGGCTCGGAGGATACCCATATCACCGCTAAAGGCCAGTACTACGGCGATGTTGAATCCAACGGCAACGGCATTACGCCCAGCGATGCTCTTCAGATACAGAAGTACCTCATAGAGCTGGTGGATTCCCTTGAACCGGATAACAGTAATGATAAATAATCATCAGGGCGCACATTGTGCGCCCATTTTTTCGTTACAGGCATTCGCTCCAAATGTCGGTAAATGTTGCATCCGGGTAAGCTAATGTTCATGGACTCCCTACTAAAATACTAAAATTTTGTTAGCACTTGCTTACTTTTTGTTATATTATACAAACTTCTGCTGTTCGTCTTTCCGAAGCGTTGACAAATCCGATACGAGGTGATATTATTTCTATGGTTATAAAATACTAACACATATAAGAATGGGAGTGTTTTAATGATGCCGCTTTGTTTAGCAGAACAGGATAAGGAACTGACGATAAGAAAGCTCGGCGGAAGCCCTCAGGTACGTCAGCACCTCGAAAACCTTGGATTTACCGTCGGAGGAACAGTTACGCTGATAAATGTTCTCGGCGAAAATGTCATTGTTAAGGTAAAAGAGTCACGAGTTGCCATCGGCGCAGATATGGCTCGGAAAATTATGGTATGACAGGAGTGATAGTATGAAAACATTGAAAGAGACCGCTATCGGTTCAACAGTAAAGGTGAAGAAGCTTCACGGCGAAGGAGCTATAAAGCGCCGTATCATGGACATGGGACTTACAAAGGGCACAGCAGTGACCGTCCGTAAGGTAGCCCCTCTCGGCGATCCTCTTGAGCTTACTGTTCGTGGATATGAGCTTTCTCTGCGTAAGGCGGATGCAGAGCTCGTTGAAGTGGAATAGCTGACAAAGGGACTGGATATAGTCCCTATAATTCAGGCATTGAGTTAGTTACAAATAACATGAAAGGAAGATATAAATGGAACTGCGAATAGCACTTGCAGGCAACCCGAATGCCGGTAAGACCACACTGTTCAATGCGCTCACGGGTTCCAATCAGTTTGTCGGAAACTGGCCCGGAGTTACTGTTGAAAAGAAGGAGGGAAAGCTGAAAAAGCACAGTGATGTCATCATCACCGATCTGCCCGGAATCTACTCATTGTCGCCCTACACTCTTGAAGAAGTCGTTGCAAGAAACTACCTTATCGAAACCAGACCTGACGCTATACTAAATATCATCGACGGCACAAACCTCGAAAGAAACCTTTACCTCACTACTCAGCTCGTAGAGCTTGGTATCCCTGTTGTTGCTGCCATCAACATGATGGACGTTGTACAGAAAAACGGAGACAAGATCAGGATAGATGAGCTTTCAAGACAGCTCGGATGTAAGGTCGTGGAGATCTCAGCTCTGAAAGGCACCGGCGTTGAGCAGGCTGCGGAAGCTGCTATAGATGCTGCCAAAAACAGCAAGACTATCCCTCAGCACACATTCAGCGGCGTAGTAGAACACGCTATCGCCCACATTGAGGAAGCTTGTCTGCACAATATGCCCGAAGAACAGCAGAGATGGTACGCTATCAAGGTCTTTGAACGTGACGAAAAGGTGCTGGAAAAGCTGAAGATCCAGGAAAACGTTCAGAAGCATATCGAGAGCGACATAAAAGCTGCGGAGGAAGAGCTTGACGACGACGCTGAAAGCATCATCACCAATGAGCGCTACAACTACATTGCCGATGTTATCAAAGCCTGCTACAAGAAGAAAAATGCAGGCAGCCTGAACGCCTCCGACAAGATCGACAAGATCGTTACGAACCGCTGGCTGGGACTTCCAATCTTCGCTCTTATAATGATAATCGTTTACTATGTATCTATCTCCACTATCGGTACTAATATGACCGACTGGGTGAACGATAACCTTTTCGGTGACGGTTTCATAGTATCATCTTCCGGCAAAAAGGATTACGAAGATGATACAGACGAATGGGCAAAGAAGTACGTGTTCACTGACGAGGTGGGAGCTGTTATCAATGCCGCCTGTGAGGATGATGACATCCACGGCGCTTCTGACATACAGGAGGCCTTTGAAGCCGGCGAATTCGACGCTTTTGAGGAGGCTTACGGCTTCTACAAGGACGAATTCTACAAGAAGGCTGAATACGCCGATGAAGACGAAGAAGTCATCCTCAATATGAATGAAGTATACGACATCGATGCTGCACTGGGCGAGGCTCTCGATGAAGAGGGCGAGTTCACTGCTCCTGATATGGCTGACTACAAGGGCTATGTAAACAGTATCCCCGGCTATGCAGAGGAAGCTCTTGACAAAGCCGGCTGTGCTGAATGGCTCAAGAGCCTTGTAGTAGACGGAGTTATCGGAGGTGTGGGAGCTGTTCTCGGATTCCTGCCGCAGATGCTGGTGCTCTTCATCTTCCTTGCATTCCTTGAAGCCTGCGGCTACATGGCAAGAGTTGCGTTCATCATGGACCGTGTCTTCCGCCGCTTCGGTCTCTCAGGAAAGTCGTTCATCCCGATCCTCATCGGTACAGGCTGCGGCGTTCCCGGCATCATGGCAAGCCGTACTATCGAGAACGAACGTGACAGACGTATGACTATAATGACTACAACATTCATCCCCTGCGGAGCTAAGCTGCCTATCATCTCAATGATCGCAGTTGCACTCTTCGGCGGTGCATGGTGGGTAGGCCCCAGTGCTTACTTCCTCGGTATGGCAGCTATAGTCGTATCAGGTATCATGCTCAAGAAGACAAAGATGTTCGCCGGAGATCCTGCACCTTTCGTAATGGAGCTCCCTGCATACCATATGCCAACTGTCGGCAATGTTCTCCGCTCAATGTGGGAGCGCGGCTGGTCATTCATCAAAAAGGCCGGTACAATAATCCTTCTCTCATCTATCGTTATCTGGTTGACTTCAACTCTCGGCTGGTCAGATGGTTCATTCGGCTGGTATGCTGATCTTGAGCTGGAAGACTCTGTTCTCGGTCATATCGGCAATGCTGTTAAGTGGATATTCGCACCTCTCGGCTTCGACGAGGCTGCTGCTACTGTTGCTACAGTTATGGGACTTGTTGCTAAGGAAGAGGTCGTGGGCGTATTCGGAGTTCTCGACTTCGAGGGCATGACAAAGCTTGCAGGTTATTCATTCCTTGCTTTCAATCTCCTCTGTGCCCCCTGCTTCGCAGCTATCGGTGCTATCAGACGAGAAATGAACAGCCCTAAGTGGACATGGTTCGCTATCGGATATCAGTGCGGATTTGCTTATGCGGTATCCCTTATGATCTACCAGTTTGGTAAACTTTTCACAGGAAGCGTAAACATCATAGGTCTTATATTTGCGATAGCAATATTCGCATTCATGGTCTATATGCTGTTCTTCAAGAAGTACAGCGAGGCTTCAAAGCTCAAGAGCAACGTTAAGATAAAGGCGTGATAAAAATGTATGCGTGGCTTATCGACAATCTTGGAAATATCGTCGTTTCACTGATACTGATCTGTATCGTTACGGCGGTCATAGTCAGAATGGCAAAGGACAAAAAGCAGGGCAAGAGCTCCTGCGGCTGCGGCTGCGAGCACTGTGCAATGCATGGAAAATGCCATAAATGACAATATAAATCAATCGCCGGGGCGGTCTGAGGATCGCCCCGAATAAAAAACAGAGTGTTAGCTTATGCTAATAAGTAAAAAGGAGGAATCTATGAGCATAGTAATCGTTGGCGGCAATGACCGCATGGCAACACGTTATCAGGATATCTGCAAATCATTCAATCACAAATCCAAGGTTTTCACTCAAATGCCAGCGGACTTCGAGAATAAGCTTGGTACTCCTGATCTTATGGTGGTTTTCACAGGGACCTGTTCCCATAAAATGCTTGGAGCTGTCAAGAAAAGCTCCGAGAAAAACGGCGTACCCGTTGAGCACGTTCACAGCTCCAGCGTCAGTGCGCTGAAACAACTGCTAAATGATATAAAGGGGCGTAAATATGTCCGAAGTTGAGATCAGAAGCATTGACAATATACTCGCTTTTCACAGCGCCCCTACTCTGCTCGGAGTAAAGTGTGCCAACCTCATCTCATTTGATATGAGTGAGCATTCAATGACGGAATATCTGCATGAATTTGCGGATAAGCTCTCAGGCAGCGGACTTTGTGCAAGACAGCTGTGCAAATGCCGCAAGCGCACTCTCATATATGTCTACAATGAGAAAATGCTCAGTGCATGGCTGAAAACAGCTCATGTCCGGGATTTCCTTTCGGAGTACGGCTACAATGAAAATATGCCCCTGGACAAAATGCTTAGCATACTTTCAGGGCGTATCAGCTGCGGAAGCTTTCCGCACGAGATAGGCGCATTTCTCGGCTATCCAATCGGTGACATAAAAGGCTTTATCAGCAACAGCGGAAAGAACTGCCTGCTGTGCGGTTACTGGAAGGTCTACGAAAATGCTGAAAAAGCACGGCAAACTTTTAAAATTTACGATCGGTGCAGGGATATCCTGTTCGATAAAATAAACAACGGTCTGAACCTGTTTCAGGCAATAGGAGGAAATTTATGAAAACAGCAGTAATTTATTGGAGCGGCACAGGCAACACTGAGGCTATGGCAAAGGCAGCAGCCGAAGGTGCAAATGCAGAGCTCTTCACAGTATCAGAATTCAGCGGAAATATCGCTGATTATGACGCAATCGCATTCGGCTGCCCTGCTATGGGTGCTGAGGTCCTGGAGGAGGATGAATTTGAGCCATTCTTCACAGATATCGAGGGCTCTCTCAGCGGCAAAAAGGTACTTCTCTTCGGCTCATACGGCTGGGGTGACGGCGAATGGATGCGTAACTGGTACGATCGTACAAAGGCTGCCGGTGCTGAACTGATATCAGAAGAGGGCTTCATTGTAAACGAGGCTCCCTCCGATGATGATCTTGCCAAGCTGAAAGAGCTTGCTGCACAGCTTGCATAAGGAGACTGCCAATGAAAAAGATAACATCTTTAATAAGTGCCGCAGCCTGCATGGCTGCGATCACAGCATCTGCTTTACCGGCAAATGCTTCAAGCAGTGAAAAGGTATACGGCACAATGAACATCCCCTATGCTGATTTCTATGCAGCTGAGATCGGGAACGCATATGCAGTTGACGCAGTATCATCCGCTACAGCAAGCAAGTGGTCAATGAATGAACCGGGAAAGCTGGTGGCAGGTACCTACAACGACGGAAACGGCACTATCCTTGGCGTTACATTCCCTGTTGAGGTCAATGCTTCCGACGTTGACAAGCTTGAAAAGTACAGCTTCACCAAACTGGACGAGAAGCCGGCAGCATACAAGGAAGTTTCCGTTTCAGGCGACTCCCTTACCGTTTCAAAGGTCATCGATACTAACGGTGCAGAAAATACCGAAGGCTCTGCTACAGTTTCAACTTCCACAAGATACGGCGACTATCAGCTCAACGTCAAGGGCTATCCCGAGGGAGCTGATCTCTACGGCGTTATCGTGAATACCAAGGAGGGCGACCACTATGCGCTCCGTCACCTTGAAAACATCTGGCGTGCCGGACAGATATCATGGTCTGCAGGTATCTCAACAAAGGAAGCCCACGGCAACGAGCTGAAGTATGACAACTACAAGAGCTCCATGGGCAAGACTGTTACCTCTGTCACTTTCATCACACTTGACGGATATACAAACGTAAACGTTGGCGAGCAGTATCTTCCCGTGAAGTTTGCAGGAGAGGTCAAGGCCGAGGACTCGACTGCCGGCAGCGGAAAGACTTCACTCACATTCACCGGCTTCCCTGCTGATTACAAGAAGAACGTTTCTGTAGGAGACGGATTCACAGCCAGCGGCGACCAGATAAGCTACACCAATGCAAAGCCTGGCAAGTACACCGTTACTGTAACTGACGACAGCGGAAAATATGCTTCCATGTCCGCTCAGTTCACGCTCTCAACTGCCGATATCCCGGTAAAGTATAACGATGGAAAGCTTGTCAGTGCTGACGGATTCTCTGACGATGATGCTGCAAACTTCATTAAGAACATCACTTCTTTTGAAGTAAACGGCAACAAGTTCAACGCATCCGGCAGAGGTGCTGTCAAGGTATTCGGCGAGGACGGCACCATCGACCTTACTGCAAAATCAGGTGAAACCCCCGTGTTCGACGGCAGCGGGAACTACAGCATCTCAGTTACTGCTACCGGCTACACCGAACCCTATAACTTTGAGATAAAGCCTGAAGAGCCTGTAGTCACAACAACTACTACAGATAACACTTCAGCAACTACTACAACATCCGTTTCTGCAGCAGGCACTTCAACAACTAAGAAACAGACAAAGAAAGCTGCTTCCACAAAGACAGACAGCCCTAAGACAGGCGTTCCCGGAGCAGCAGTACCAACAGCTATTCTTGGCCTTGCAGGTGCGGCTGCATTTGCATTGAGAAGAAAACACGACTGACCCTTCCTTTCATGATAAAACTGACCTCTGCAGTTATATACTGCGGAGGTCAACTACTGCTAAGAGGTATTTTTTATGTTATTTTTAATTGCACTTGCGATCGCAATACTGACCGCATTTTTACTCGATAAGCCAATGAAGAAATGTCCTGAGGCATTCTATGCTGCTGCAGCTCTGCTCACTGTTATTTCCATTGCTGTATTGCAGTCGGATGTCACTATATCAAACAAGCTGGTCAAGGACTATGTTATCGGCATCTTTTCCCGAGGCGCTCTCGGTGCGGCATTCTGGGCTGTGGTCATGTGGGCAGGCGCTCTGCCTAACGGCTCTGCTCCCATAAAAAAGCTTATGCCCATACGAGGCGAGCTCTCCATAACTGCCGCCATACTTACTCTATCCCATGTGGTGACTTACGGCATACAGTATATATCCGATATCCTTCGCAGCAGAACAGGCTCCGGTGATGCACGCCGTGACTTCATCATCACAAGCATCGTATGTCTTATAATGGTACTGATAATGCTGCCGCTGACAGTTATGTCCTTTAAGAAGGTACGAAAAAAGATGAACGGAAAGACCTGGAAGAAGATACAGCGTTCTGCATATGTATTCTACGCCCTTATATTCGTTCACATCCTGGTGCTTTTTATCCCGAAGGCACAGAAAGGCAGAGATGGATATTTCCTCAGCATACTTGTCTACAGTGCAGTATTTATCGGCTATGCAGTAATGCGTATCCGCAAGGTCTACATTTCAAAAAAGAAACCGGATGCTAAAACGGCTCCGAATATTGTTTGTGCCTGTGCTTTCATATTGCCCCTTTGTCTGATCGGTCTTGCTTCACGCAATACAAATAAGACTGAAACCATCAAGGCCACAAAGGATAATCCGGCAACATTCGTTTTTGAAACTCCGACAGGCACACAGGATATCACTACTACCACTATCTCAGCAGCTGCATCATCAGTAACTACGACCACTGTATCTGCGACAGTGACAGAAAACGTGACCGGTACTGCTGTGACCACAACAACTTCCACAAACAGCGAATCCGCAACGGATGAACCTCAGACAAATGAAGCGGAGATCGAAGAGGAGATCATCGAGGATGAGCCGATAGAAAATGAGCCTGTATCTCCTGCGCCAGAGGAACCTACCGCCCCTGCCGCTAAAGAGCCGGTCTACCGCTTCAAAAACGGCACCTTTGAAGGCTCAGGTGAAGGCTATGCAGGTTCAGT
>Ga0116145_1000272_pt1 | contig 64899 bp, 54 predicted proteins | sample AD_JPNHG1_MetaG_FD_89747 | JGI IMG/M metagenome (GOLD analysis project Ga0116145, IMG submission 89747) | Active sludge microbial communities of municipal wastewater-treating anaerobic digesters from Japan - AD_JPNHG1_MetaG | ecosystem: Engineered > Bioreactor > Anaerobic > Digestate | place... | reverse complement strand
GCACATCTCATCCATTGCAGGCGTTGAGTACAAGAAGGACGCCAAGAAGGATGTATCTCTCCGTGTTGTAACAGACCATATCAGAAGCACAACATTCATGGTAGGCGACGGCATCCTTCCTTCAAATGAGGGAAGAGGCTACGTGCTCCGCAGACTTCTCAGAAGAGCAGCACGTCACGGCAGACTCTTAGGCATAACACGTCCTTTCCTCTGCGAGGTATGCGATACTGTTATAAATGAGAATGCAAACGCATATCCCGAGCTTGCTGAGAAGCGTGATTACATAAAGAAGATAATCGGCATTGAGGAAGAGGCTTTCGCAAAGACTATCGACAAGGGCACAGAGCTCCTTACAGGCTTTACCGACGCACTTAAAGCAGAGGGCAAGACAGTTCTCTCCGGTGACGATGCATTCAAGCTTTCAGATACATACGGCTTCCCGATAGACCTTACAGTAGAAATGTGTGAGGAAATGGGAATGACAGTAGACCGTGACCGCTTCACAGAGCTTGCCAAGGAGCAGAGAGCAAGAGCCAAGGCTGACCATGCAGCAAAGGCTGGTTCATCATGGGCTGACAACAGCATCCGTGTTGATGCTCCTGCAACAATATTTACAGGCTACACCGATTTCGAGGTATCAGAAGCCGAGGTGCTGGCAATATACAAGGACGGCGCTGAGACAGAAACAGCCGTTGAAGGCGATGATGTAGTTATCGTTCTTGATGTGACACCGTTCTATGCTGAGAGCGGCGGACAGGTAGGCGATACAGGTGTTCTCCTCAACGGAGGCAATATCGCATCTGTTTCCGATACAATCAAGTCAGAGGGACACTTCCTCCATATCGCAACCGTAGAGCAGGGCTGTATCCGCAAGGGCGACAAGGTGCTTGCTCAGATCGATAAGGAACGCAGAATGGCTATAATGAGAAATCATACCACAGCACATCTGCTCCAGTATGCACTCCGCCAGGTACTTGGCGATCATGTACATCAGGCCGGACAGCTGGTAAACGAGAAGGCCTGCCGTTTCGACTTCAACCACTTCAGCGCAATGACTCCCGAGGAGATAGCAAAGGTTGAGGCTCTGGTAAATGCCGAGATAATGAGCGCAGTGCCTGTTACCATGAAGGAAATGCCTATCGAGGAGGCAAGAAAGCTCGGCGCAATGGCTCTCTTCGGCGAAAAGTACGGCAATACCGTAAGAGTAGTAACAGCAGACAAGTCTGTTGAATTCTGCGGCGGTACACATATCTCCAATACATCACAGATAGGCCTTTTCAAGATAGTTTCCGAGAGCTCCGTTGCTGCCGGAGTAAGACGTATCGAGGCTGTAACAGGTCTTGGCGTACTTGAGCTTCTCAACGGCTACAAGGATTCTATTGCAAGATCAGCAAAGGCACTCAAGCTTGCCAATGTTACAGAGCTTCCTGAAAAGTGTGCAGCAGTTACCGCTGAGCTCAAGGATAAGGACAAGAAGATCGAGAGCCTTACCCAGCAGATAGCCAATGCAAAGACAGCTTCACTTTTTGACAATGCAAAGGAGATAAACGGCGTAAAGCTTGTAGCTGCAAGACTTGACGGAACAGCTCCTGATGCTCTCAGAAAGCTTGGCGACAGTGTTAAGGACAAGGGCGAGGATATCATAGCTCTCTTCGCAGGAACTATGGGCGAAAAGGGTACATTCTACTGCGTATGTACTCCCGGAGCAGTCAAGAAGGGCGCAAACGCCGGACAGATCGTAAAGAACGTATCAGCAGTAACAGGCGGCAAGGGCGGCGGAAAGTCCGACAGCGCTATGGCTGGTACGGGAGATACAGCAAAGATCGATGAAGCACTTGCACAGGCTGAGAGCATAATCTCAGAGCTTATAAAGTAATAATGTCTTTACGGGCGGAGCCCATTCCGCCCGGACTATATTCCAGAAAAGGAGAATCACTATGGACTGTTTATTCTGCAAAATAATCGACGGGGAGATCCCGAGCACAAAGGTTTATGAGGACGAGTTCGTTTACGCATTCAAGGACATCGCCCCAATCGCACCTATGCACATACTTATCATACCCAAGGCCCATATTGCCAGTGCAAATGAGATAACAGCTGAGAATAGCCAGCTTGTCGGCAAGGTATTTGAGGCTGCCGGAAAGATAGCAAAGGAGCAGGGCTACGAGAGCTATCGTATAATCAACAACTGCGGAGACGATGCTGGTCAGACAGTAAAGCACCTTCACTTCCATCTCCTTGGCGGAGTAAAGATGGGCTGGGGACCTGAGTCACTTGGCAAAACTGAATAAGGAGCAATTATATGGCTGAAACATACAAAATGACGATCGCCGGACTCGAAAGGGAGCTCCCAAGATGTCCGCTCAATGAAAAAATGGATATCGCAGCATTTGTAATGTTCTCCGATGTAGAGCTGACAATTGCCTGCGCAGAGGAGCTTCTTAAGAAGTGCGGAGATTTCGATGTGATACTCACAGCGGAGTCAAAGGGAATACCGCTTGCATATGAAATGGCAAGACAGAGCGGAAAGCCCTATGTAGTTGCAAGAAAATCCGTAAAGCTCTACATGAGCGAGCCTGTAGAAGTAACTGTTAAATCCATAACAACAGTAAACGTGCAGAAGCTTTACATATCAAAGGAAAAGGCAGAGCTGCTCAAGGGAAGAAAGGTGCTTCTCGTTGATGATGTAATAAGCACAGGCGAGTCGCTGAAGGCACTTGAAAAGCTCACAGCGGCTGTAGGCGGAGAGATCGCCGGCGAGGCAACAGTTCTCGCAGAGGGCGATGCGGCTGACAGGGACGATATAATCTTCCTCGAAAAGCTTCCGCTCTTCTTTAAGTAAGGAATAAATAATATGAAGCGAAAAATGATTGGAGCTGCGTCAGCGTATATAGCGGGATTGTTTTTCGCTTCCTTTTTTACCGGGAACTGGTATATACTTCTTCCGGCAGCACTGTTCATTCTTCTCATAGGACGGCTCAGGAAGTACGGCAGATATGACTATATAGTCATAGCGTCCTTCTTCATACTCGGAACAGCACTTTCATATGGAAAAACAGCATATATATCAAGGGCAGAAAGGGAATACTCCGGTGAAACCTTTACTTTTACCGGCACTGTAGAGGATATACGGAAATACAGCGGCGGCAAGGTAATGTACACTCTCAAGGGACGCTCTGACGGCAGGAGAAAGCTGAAGGTCAGACTGTATACCGACGATAAGGATGCAAGGTACGGCGACCGTATAATTGCCGTGAACTGTGAGGCTGTCTTTCCCGAATCAGATTATCTCTATGACAGCAAGAGCAGCTTCCGGGCGGCCGGTATATCCTTTACGCTGGATTCTCCGGACAGCGTTTCTATAGAGCATACCGGAAGGAAGAGACTGAAAAATGCTGCCATGAGTTATCGTGATGATATGATATCAGAAATGCGGATAGTCCTTGGGGAGGAGCGTGGCAGTTTCCTTGCAGGGATGGTATTCGGACAGAAGCAGGGGCTTGACGAGAATACGAAAACCTCACTTTACCGGAGCGGTATCGGTCATATCATGGCGGTATCCGGACTGCATATATCGATAATTGCAGCGGCAGTCATGTGCTTATGGAAAATGCTTGGTTTTGGCAGGCTGGAGTCCATGATACTGACAGATTCTGTTGCAGCAGTGATGATACTGCTGGCGGATTCGCCTGTATCAGCCATAAGAGCGGCAATAATGATGAATTTCCTCTATGCAGCAGGACTTTTCCGGCGTCAGAACGACACCTTCAATTCACTTGCGGCGGCAGTTCTTCTTATCGGACTTGCCGATCCCGGATGCATCTACAGCAGCGGATTCATTCTTTCAGTGGCCGGCACATTTGGTATCGGAGTTTTCGGCCCCTTCATGACTAAGAAGTTCAAAACTGATACAGTATGGCAGAAGCTGTTCAGGCAGTTTGTGATAATGCTTTGCACATCAGTTTTCATAATGCCGTTCAGTATGCTTTATTTTGGTGAAACGTCACTGATATCTCCCATAACGAATATTGTGCTGCTGCCATTCTGTACATTTGTGCTTCTTCTTGGAGTGATATATGTGTTCAGCATGGGAGCTCTGCCAGTACTGCCGGCTGCCGGAGCTGTTATTCGAGCATTGCTCAGGATGACTGACAAGCTCTCCGGTATTGGCGGAACATGGTTTGCCAGCGGAAGTGATATGATCGTTTATATCACGTTCATCCTCGGAGCAGCTGCTGCACTTGTGATGATAGTTACCGGGAGCAGGAGATATACCGCTGTGGCAATAGCTGCCGGGTGCAGCATAGTATTCATCAGTTCGGCCATATCAGGTGCATCCATGTACAATACCTTTACGGCGGCTGTACTCGGCAAGGAAAGCAATGCAGCCGTGGTAATAACCTATCGTGGAGAGACAGAAGTGATCGACCTCAGCGGTCATTACAGATCGCCGGAGTACGTGAGCAGGTTTCTGAAGACCAGTGATATCTCTTCCGTTGATACGGCGATCCTTACAAGGGATGTTCAGTCGCAGTACTCAGCATATTCCTCTGCACTTGGAAGCGCAGCGCCTGAACGATGGATCATTTCAGGTGATACTCCGATATACGGTGAGAGTTCAGTTGAAAACATGGGCTCCGGAGGCTGTGTATGGGATAACGGAGGCAGGAGCATAGAGTACAACGATGGAGTGCTGACAATTTCAGCATCCGGAAGGAATATCGTTATAGTGCCGGCAGGAAAGCTTGCGGGAGATATATCCGGAGCAGATATGGTGATACTCTACGGCAAGTCAGATAAGGAATATGAATTTCCAGAGGGCTGTGAGGTAATATACCTGGATAAAAAGGAAGAAAACAGTTTGAATAATTTCACGGTGACTATATCCGGCAGCGGAAGGATTCGGAAAAGGAGGCTATAATGCCGCAGACAGATGGAAAAACTGCTGAAAAGCAGATAAAGAGCGGACAGCTCTCAAATGTGTATTATATTTACGGCGCAGATGTCAGCGGCGTTGAAAGGCTGACAAAAAAGCTGATAACGGCATCAGTGGGGGATAACGAAGAATTTGCCCTTAACAAGCTTGAGGGAAAGAATCTGGATCCGTCAGAGCTTCGTGATATGTCAGAGATGATGCCGATGATGTCCGAATACAACTGCATCCTCGTCAATGATTTCAACTGTGAGGAACAGCGTGAGGATACAGTCAGGCAGGTACTTGAAACCATAAAGGAACTTCCGCCCCAGACAGTGCTGATATTCAATGTAACAGGCTTTGAGCTCAAAACAAAATATGACAGCAAGGTGCGGGGAAGAGTTATAGCGGATAAGAACAAGAAGCTTGTAACAGCTATAGACAAGGCAGGTACCGTTGTAGAATTTCCGCTGAAAACACCGGCAGAGCTTGCAAAAGATATTTCAGCTTCGGTATCTGCAAGAGGAGGAGCAATATCCCTTGATACAGCCCGGGAGCTGGCAGAGCGCTGTCTGTCCGATCCGCTGATGATAAAGAATGAGATCGACAAGCTCTGCGCCTATGCAGACGGCCGTGAGATAACAATGGATATGCTTGACGGGCTTGTTCACAAGCAGAGCAGCATAAGCGTATTCAATCTTGCCGATGCGGTTGCTTCATTCAACCGCCGTCTCGCATTTGAAGCACTTGATGAGCTCATGCAGGATAAAGAGAACCGTGGCTCTGTGCTTGCGAATATAACAAATTCATTTCTGGATCTGTACCGTGTGACGCTGGCAAGACAGTCAGGCAGGAGCAGTACAGCGGTGATACAGGATTTTGAGTATTTCAAGCGTGGATTTGCCATAGAAAAGCTATACAAAAGCGGTCAGCGAATAGGAACAGCCCGGCTTCATGACTGTCTGAGAATACTGAGAGATACAGCCGAAAAGCTCAATTCCACAGGCGGTGATGAGAAGGTGCTTCTTGAGGAGATGCTGACGGAAATGCTAATGACTAAGAACCAGCGGTGATACGATGATAAAGATAGATCAGGCCATAATAGTTGAGGGAAAATACGACAAGATAAAGCTGGCATCAGTAGTTGACGGAGTAGTGATCGTGACAAATGGCTTCGGTATATTCAAGGACAAGGAAAAACTGGAGCTGATACGCTATTACGCACGCCGGACAGGAGTTATCATACTCACTGATTCCGACAGTGCCGGACGTAAGATACGGGGCTATATCAAGGGGGCTGTGAAAGAAGGCAGTGTCCGGAATGTATTCATCCCTGATATATTCGGCAAGGAAAAGCGTAAGGAAAAGCCTTCTGCCGAGGGAAAGCTTGGCGTTGAGGGCATAGATAAGGATGTGCTTCTTGAAGCCTTTGAGAAGGCCGGCATAAGGGCAGCCGGTGATACAGTTCCTTCCGATATAACAAAGCAAACGCTCTATGAGCTTGGACTGAGCGGAGGAGCTGACAGTAGCAGTATGAGAAAGGCTTTGCAGAAAAGCCTTGGACTTCCGTCACTGATGTCTGCCACAGCCCTTGTGGAGGTGCTCAGGACTATGACTGACAGCAGCGGACTAAGTGAAATGGTGCGAAAGATCAAGGAGGAAAAGGATGGTATATAGCAGCTTGTTATTTATCTATGGCTTCCTGCCGTTTTCGCTCCTGTTCTACTACATTACACCGAACAGACAGCGTGAAAAGATGCTTCTTTTATTGAGTATGCTTTTCTGCGGAGCAATGGGATTATGTTATCTTGGTCTGATGCTGGCATATACCGTGGTGAATTACACTGCCTGTCGCATGATAGGCAAAAACAGAGGCAAGCCGGCAGCGGCGGTGCCATTTGCGGCAGCGATGATATTTGACCTTGCAGCCATACTGGTATTCCGCACAAAGTATTTTATCGGCTCATATTCCATAATCGGCTGGCCGGAAGGAATATTCCCGATTGGTATATCCTTCGTGACACTTGCAATGCTTGGAACGCTTATCGATGTTTATAACGGCAGGATATCTGAAGAGAAGAGCATATTCAGATTTGCACTGTATGTTATGTTTTTCCCGAAGCTGATAATGGGACCTGTCCTGCGTTACCGCAGCTTTTCAAAGGCGCTTGGCAGCCGCAGGGATGGTCTGAACGAGATAGGGATAGGCATTTCCATATTTGTAAAAGGCCTGTCAAAGAAGGTCATAGTGGCTGACAATCTCTATATGCTTTATAAGGCAGTCCGCAGTGTAGATCCGGCAGATATGTCGGCAATGACAGCATGGCTTGGTATAGCAGCATTCCTGCTTAGCCTTTATTTTACCATGTCAGGCTTTTCGGATATGGGAGTCGGACTGAGTCATTGTTTTGGTATGAGACTGCCGCAGTGCTTCAGCTATCCATTATTCAGAACGAAGATAAGGTATTTTGCAGCAAGGTGGCATATGCAGGCTATGCACTGGTTCAGGCATTACATTACAAAGCCGCTGTCATCATTCAGCCGCAGCAGAATCTTTCGCCGCTGCATATATATCCTCTCCTGGGGCGCATTCGGATTCTGGTACAGCTTTGATATGAACGGCATAGTCTGGGGAATTATTTTAGCAGCAGCCATAATTGTGGAGAATCGCTTTTCGAAGCATAGGCTTCTTGCTGTGACAGGAGTTATATACACCTTTATCATAACAGCATTTGCTGCTGTATTCCTTGCCTGTGACAGTATTTCAGATTCACTGAGATATATTTTCGCAATGCTTGGCGGAAACAAAATGTTTGCAGACAGTCTTGGATTTTATTTGTTCAGATATTATGTTGTCATACTTCTTGTTGCCATGTATGCCTCTACGGATCTGTTCAGGAATATGCTTATCCGATCCGGAAAGACACGTTTCCGCACAGTCATAGCCGCCTCCGCACCGCTGATCGTGCTCACATTTGCAGTACTGTGTACTATCCTTCTTTCATACAGCGGAAGTTCGGGAATGATAATTATGAAGCTATAGGGAGGTGCAGATATGAATGAAAGAGTGAATAAGTTTACAGCAGTAATAATGCTCGGTTTTATCTGCATTTTCTCAGCCGCAATGCTTTTGGGAGGTAAGGAGAGCTTTTCCGTCGATGAGAACAGAGAGCTGACGGAAATGCCTGAGGTGAGCGCTTCCTCTCTGATCAACGGCAGCTTTACCGAGCAGCTAAGCAGATATGCAGCCGATCATTTCCCGGCCAGGGAGAAGCTTATAGCGATCGATTCAAGGATACAGGCCGAACTGAGTGAGAAGATCGTCAACGGAGTATTTGTTTCCGGGGAAAGGCTGCTTGATACCGGAGCAGCAGACAGACCGGATACCGAAAAAAGTGCTGAGGCGATAAACAGTTTCAATGACTCATATAACGGTGCAGTATATTTTGTATGCGTTCCCACATCCGCCGGAGTATACAGCGAGACGCTTCCGCCGTATATGCAGAAAAACACTGAGAGCCGGCAGATATCCTCACTTTACAGCAACCTCAGTGCGGATATCAGGAAGATCGATGCATATAATATACTTAAAATGCTGAATGACAGCTATATCTTCTATCGCAGTGACAGCAAATGGACGAGCTATGGAGCTTACTGCGTGTACAGAACAGTTATCCAGAAGCTGGGGTTCAGTCCTACGGCCTATGATAAATACACCATAGACCATGTTGAAAATGACTTCAGAGGAGACCTGTATCACCGTTCGGGATATGCCGGTGTCAAGGCAGATATAATGGATATATACCGCTGCAAGGGCGATACAAATGTTATAAGCTGTACAGGCCGTGACGAGAGAGGAAATATTTACAAGAGACATCTCTTTGACAAGGCGGAGCTGGATTCTTCGTACAAATACAATATGTATCTTGGAAAACCTCTTCCGCTTGTGAAGGTAAAAACCAATGTAAACAACCAGAGAAAGCTGCTTGTGATAACAGACAGTTTCGGTTCCTGCTTCGTACAATTCCTGACGCAGCATTACAGTGAGATAACGGTCGTAATGCCGTCGGAGATAAAGGGAAGTGTCAGGAATATGGTCGATCCCGGAAAATTCGACCAGACGCTGTTCCTGTTTGGAATAGACAGTATGTCTGACAGCAGTATATTTGAAAAGCTGAACTGAAAGGAGTATGTATATGAAAGCACTGGTTACCGGAGCAACATCAGGCATAGGAAAAAAGATAGCGGAAAAGCTCAGTGAAAGAGGCTGGGAGCTTATCCTTACCGGCAGAAATGAGACTATGCTTCTTGAGATGAAGGAAAAGCTTGGCAATACCGAGATCATTGCCGCAGATCTTTCACAGAGAAGCGATGTAATGAAGGTATATGAGTTCTGCCGTGAAAAGAACATAGATATGCTGGTAAATAGTGCAGGCTACGGTCTGTTCGGACGCTTCGAGGAGACTGACCTTGATGATGAGATAAATATGATAAACGTAAACATCACAGCTCTTCATATTCTCACAAAGCTGTTCCTGCGTGATTTCAAGAAGCGTGACAACGGCATCATACTCAATGTGGCATCGGCTGCCGGATTTATGGCAGGTCCTCTGCTCAGCTCATATTACGCATCAAAGAATTATGTGCTTAAGCTTTCCATAGCAATATATGAGGAGCTCAGGCGAGCAAAGTCAAAGGTAAGGATAACTGTCCTCTGTCCCGGGCCGGTAGATACAAATTTCAATGAACGTGCAGGAGTATCCTTCAGTGCGAAGCCTATAACGGCAGACTATGCGGCAGAATATGCCATAAAGAAGGCGCTGGCAGGAAAGCTCTTTGCAGTTCCGGGACTTTCGATAAAGGCAGCGGTCATAGGACAGAGGTTTGTACCCAGCAAGCTGCTTGCTGCCATAACCTACAACGTTCAGCAGGCAAAAAAGAAGTCCGGAAGCAATGAAAGGGCACTCGATAAATGAGGGACATAAGTTATCGTGTGGCATTGGGCGGTATAGTCTCCGCCCTGTGCCTTGTTACAATGTTCCTTGCCGGGATAATACCGGCGCTGTACATACTTCTGCCGATGGTAGCAGGAGTGCTGATGATGATAATATCAGTAGAGGTCAGCAGGGGATGGGCACTGCTCACGTATCTGTCGGTGAGTCTGCTTTCAATGATAATAACCTTTGATAAAGAAGCGGCACTGATATTCATACTTGTATTCGGACATTATCCTATATTGAGAGAGTACATAAAGAAGATGAAGCCGAAGATAATATGCTGGCTGCTGAAATTCATCCTTTTCAATGTAAGCATAATCTGTTATTTCTATGTGACGGTATACATATTCGGATTGGATGAGATGCTTGATGAGTTTGATGATTTCGGGCGCTATGGGGCATATTTTATGCTGGGACTTGCAAACGTCCTCTTCCTTCTCTATGACCTTAACCTTGATAACATATACAGGATATACATAAAAAGACTTGCTCCGAAATTCCGGAAGAAAAGGTAAGATGTACCGCACATATAGCGGTACATCTTTTTTTTAGAAAAATGTTATGTTTTCCGATCAGTTTTACAATAGATATATTGACAGCACAAATAAATGCATTTATAATAGCTCTAAGGCGGTGAGAAAATGACGCATGAAGAATTCCGGAGCAGGATCAGGGTATCTTCTGAGACTGCACATAAGGAATTGTTTGAAGAATACTGTAACTACGTGTATACGATAGTATACAACCGGCTCAGGAGCTGTATGAGCCGTGCGGATATAGAAGAATGTGTCTGTGATGTATTTGCGGATGTGTACATATACTACGATGATTCAAAGGACATAACCGGAGATATTTCCGGATTTATCGGTACTATAGCAAGGCGAAAGGCAGGGGAGCTCTATAAGCGGAGCGCTCTGCGTACAGAAAGTATAACGATAGACGATGAAGAAATATCCGGTATAGGTTCAGATCAGAATATTGTTGAGGAGGCGGAAAAGAATGAGTGCCGCCGGATGATACTGGACAATATCAGAGCGCTTGGAGAGCCTGATTCAACTATAATAATCCAGAAGTATTACTACGGATGCAGCGCAAAGGAAATTGCAGATATGGTATCTCTGACGCCGGAAAATGTAAGAGTCCGCAGCGGCCGTGCTGTAAAAAGGTTAAGAGAAATGCTTGAAAAAGCTGGAATATCTTTGTAAGGAGGAAGGACTATGAATAATAAAGAGCTTGATCTTGATATACTTGAAAACTCAGACAAAGAAACAGTTGACAGATTGTCAGCGGAATATAAGGCACTGCCGGAAAACGACATAAAGAGACTGTATGCAAAGTCTGAGAAGATGTACAGAGAACGTGTCAGCGGAAGAGAACAGACAGCAGAGGTATCCGGCGTTGAGGCCTATCGCAGACCGGTATGGCGCAGGGTACTTGCGATCGCTTCTGCACTTCTCATCATTGCCGGAGCAGGTGCAGGCGGAGCCTTTGTATTCAGGAATATGAAGGATAAGCCGGACAAGAATCTGACAGAGGGTGAAGTGACGTCTGCTGAGGAAGTTACCGTGACAGATGCTTTGGAAACAACTGATATCACACAGGAAAGTACAGAGGATGTTTCCGTAAGCAGCGAGCCTGATACAGAAGTCACTCAGAAGAAGTACCGTGAATTGCAGCTCCATGAGCTGATAACCGTTGATACGATGGATGAAGCAGAAGCTCTGGTGCGTGAAAATTTTATAGAAAGTTCCATACAAGACAGATACGGTATTGACGTTGAGCGCTATGTTGATGAGATCATTAATGCTGATGATCTGAATACCTTGGAGATAAAGAGCTTTATCTATCATATGATGCTGAACAGTGTGGACTATTACAATACTGTTAAAGGAACAGCAGTCTGTGACGACAGTTTAAACTTTTCAAGAATGGAGTTCCAGTCTGATATAAACGCTCAGGAGTCTTATATCAGGTATTCAGATAAGGATGGAGCAGTAACACAGGAGGATTATTACCTTGACAATAAAAAATATGCATTATTAAATGATGAAGAAGTCAGGGACAAGTGTATTATGGATCCATATGGCAATCAGGCGTTGTTTTCGATAGGACATCCAGATGACAATTACAGAAGTATAATTATCAATTCAAACGATCACGGCCTGACTTCAAACCGAAATGATATAACTGAACTCAGCTGCAGAGCAAGTGAATTATTACTGCCTCAGTCTATTGCAACGTTTTATATGAGAGATTTTGACAACTGGAAGATAGAGGAATATTCTGAGACAGACGGTTTCCGTACAGTCAGAATATCAGGCAATACCAATGAGAACAGAGCGTTCTCTGCTGTAGTGGATGCAGATCATGGCATTATTTTGAAGCTTCATACTACACAGGATGATTATGATGAAGATCTGTATTTTGAGGATATTGAAGTTGATGTTCCAGTGGAGAGGAAAGAACCTGATCTTACTGGAAGAGAGCTTGTAACGGCGACCTATGGCCCTAATGGTGCGGAGTATATTCCCTATACGGAAGAAAGCCCCGGTGTCCTGTATAGTGAAAGTGAAACATCAGCCTCTGAATGATAGGCGAAAGAAGCAAGAGCCCTCTCATATTTGTGAGAAGGGCTCTTTTTTAAGGAACGGGTTATACAGTCATTTGTAACATAAGCACTTGCAGAGACAGCGATGACAAATAAGTGAAAAAACGAGCGCCCCCGTGGAAAGGGAGCGCCAGTTCTGTGCTGGTGCGGATAACAGGACTTGAACCTGCATGTCCTTGCGAACATATGGACCTGAGGGATAGGTCACGTTAGTGGAATAAAAATTCAGATGCGGAAGCCAATTTTTCCGGTAGCGATGTTCAGTATCAGCTCAGCAAGCTCGTGCGGCGATTCGTTCATTCCGCTGCTGAGCCATTTGCGTATAATTGAAAGCGAGCCTGATACAACGAACAGCGAGCAGTATTCCGCATAGCTGCGCATACTTACCGGCATAAGCTCGTGCATATCCGCAATCCTTCCGACCGTGCCCTCAATGAGCTTGTAGGGGAACTCGCCGTCCGCACTGTTTTCCATCAAGAGAGTATAAAGCTCCGAATTTTTCATGATATGTGAAAGAAGTCCCTCTACCTGATGGATTATAGACTCCTTATCGTGGACGTTTACACTTGCGATACAGCTTGCGCCCGCAGAAAGAGCTTCCTGTTCTATCTCCTCGTAGATCTCACGGATATTGTTGTAATACTTGTAGAAGGTGGAACGATTGATCTCGGCGTCCTCGCAAAGCTGACTGACGGTTATATCGTAGATAGTCTGCTTCTCCAGCAGCTTTATGAGGCTCTCACGAAGAAGCCTTTTTGTAAGCCTTACTCGCTGATTTTCTTTGGTATTCATTTTGCACCTCTGAGTGTCAAATTATTTCTTCCTGCTGAACTGCATTATCGCCAGCTTGTCTGTGAGATATATGACCAGCGGAAGCACGAATACGACCATAACGACCGACACTGCCGTACCGCAGGCTATCATCGAACAAGTCTGAGAAATGGCTTTCTGCGTCATTAGAAGACCGGTGGTGAGACAGCAGCCAATGAGTATAAGCGACGAGGTGAGGATTGTCTTGATCGACCGGTTCATAGCTGCACCAATAGCCTGCTTTTTGTCGGAGGTCCTGCGCTCCTCGATGTAGTTGCAGGTGAAGAGGATACCGTAGTCGATAGTTGCCCCCATAAGTATGCACTGAACAAGGATAAGAGCGATGTAGTTGACAGTGAAGCCACTGAGCACCATAATAAGCGTTGTGATGAATACTGAGGACTGTATCACGGCAACGAGTATCGCCGAGCTGAAAACGGCTCTGAAGGTGAGGATAACTACTATGAATATGGCGATGACGGTGAGCATTGTAACAAAATTGAGCTCCTTTTTGAAGCCGTCGTTCATCTCCTTGCCCATTACGGAGTCACCTACGAAATAGTGTGTGCCTTCGAGGGTATCATCAGCTTCGTCAATGAGTTCGCCAATGGCGCTGAACGACTTATCCCCCTCGGATTCGTGTCTGAGAGAAATCACCATACGGTTGTATTCACTTCCGAGCATCTGGCTTGTGTTCTCGTCGATGAGCTTTTGTGCTGCTTGAAGCTGTGCCAGCTTATCCTCGCTGCCGGGCGTCTGCTCCAGCACAGCGCTTGCTGCGGACAGGAATTCCGGCGTGGTCATAGTCTCCTTGCCGGACATTGCAAACATAATCTGCGCCTGTGACTCCTCAAATCCGAACTGAGCTGCGATCTCAGCCGGAGTATAGCTTACACCGAGAGTATTGGAATAGTCCTGAACTGAGTTGACGTCATCTCGTTTCTCAAGCCATTCAATGTAATTAGCAACTGCTTCCGGAGACTCGGTATTCTTGTATAACAGCAGAGTCTGGTTGTCGTAGCCGAAGCAGTTCTCGATGTAGGTCTGATCGCTGTTGTCAAAGACCTTGAGGAAGCCCACTTTAACGTCGTCCTTTTTGATATAGGCAAAGCCGACGATGATAAGGACTGCCGGAAGTATCGCTGCGCCCAGCTTTGTTACAAGCTTCATCACGCCGGTCATAGGTATCTCCAGCGACTTCTTTCTGCTCTTTTCTATTATTTTGTCGAACGTCACAACAACTCCGGGCAGCAGAGTGAATATGCACATAAGGCTCATAAATACGCCCTTTGCCAGTACAACACCCATATCCCGACCTATTTTGAAGTCCATAAATACGAGCGCAAGCAGTCCGACTATTGTTGTTACGGAGCTTCCGGAGACAGGCGCGACTGAGTTTGCAAGCGCGTTTATCATTGCCTCCTCGTGGGAAGCGTACTTCTTTTTCTCCTGAGCATAGCGGTTCATCAGCATTATGGAGTAGTCCATAGACAGACCGAGCTGCAAAAGTGCGCCGACCGAGAACGTCATAAACGATATCGACGGCAGGAATGCGTTTGTACCCATATTAAGCGCAATGGCAACTCCTATACAGCCCATGAATATGAACGGCTCCACCCACGAATCGCACAATATGAACAGTATCGTGAATATCACAATAACCGCTATCAGGGCTATTACAGGCAGGTCGCCGATAAGCGAATCCGTCATAAGCGCGTTATCCACGACAGCGCCGCTCACATAGGCGTCGTCGTAGGTATCCTCTATCTTGTCGAGCACCTTGCGTGAGGTCTTGGAGTATGTATCCGCGGAAACGGTCACCAGATACTTGGAGTGACCGTCCTTCTGGTAGGTCTCGTCGTTCTGTATATAAACTACGGACTGTACGTTGTCCATAGCAGCAAGCTCTTCCTGTCGTTTGAGCTGCTCCGTTTCATCAAGCCCGTCGAACATCACTGTTATCGCGGAGCTATCCCCGAATTCATCGGACATTATCTCCATTCCTTTTTTGACCGATGAGTCGTCCGGCAGGTACTTCGACATATCGTAGTTTATCTTGCAGTTGAATATACCCACCGCGCACAGCACTACCGCAACTGCATAGATTATGAATATTATCTTTCGCTTGCGGACGATTATTTCTGACAGTTTCTTCAAGTTGGTTCCCTCTTTCACTAAATATTGACATATCTATTATATCAACATTGTGTTGATTTTGCAATAGCAAGTTGAGGATATAGCGACGTATAAACAACATATTTCTGAGATTTGTTGTTATAATTCGTAATAATAAAACTTGTGAGTGGCGTAAAAGTATTCGCGCACTTCTGAATACTCTCAGTTGAGAATCAAATAGCATTATTCAATCTATCCGATGAATAGCTTCTCTGAACTCTTCCTCGGAAAGCTCTCCCGACATAAACGCAAGCTTTGCGGCATGAAGGCTTTGCAGCCAGTCGGCGTACTCCTCATAAGACAAGTCTTTGCCCTGCTTTTCGTCATCAAGTTTCAGCTCATACCGTTCTACGCGTCTGTAATTGCGATTGATCGCTCTGTCATAGTCCGCGAGCAGTTCGCTGTGGTTTATCCTGAGTTTATATATCTGCTGCGGACCTATCTGCTTACAGGTGCGTCCGTCATCTGTCCTGCCCCGATCACAGTATCGGGTCTTTTTCTTTGTCTTGGCAATGAAAAAGTGTCCACAGTAGTCGCATTGGCTGAAATTCACATCGAATTCCATTGCGTGCAGGAAGATATACCATATATAGTCGGGAAGATTGTCAAAACGGTAACCGCGATTGTAGGGCAACTTGGGATTCGTTATCTGAAACATTTTTGTATTGACGTCAGTATGAGCAATGACTTGTTCGAGCTGGAAGCTGAATATGCGCTCTCTGCCTAAGAAAACCTTGTTGACCTTCTCTTCGTGTGTGCCTTCATATCTGCAATAGGCGTCGGCAACCGAAAAGAAAAAGCTCTGTGCGTGTATCATATTACGAAGCATTTCTATTGCATATTCCTTATACTCATAAAGCTGATTGAAGTCCGTAATCTCCCAGCTATAAGCGTAAAACTGTGTGCATAAAAGGAAACTGTACACCGGCTCGTCCTGACAAAAGCTCTCCGCTAAAATTCCTATAGCATGCATTACTTTTAAAAATTCATCGGTACTTGTATTCTCTTTGGTATACGCTTCCAGTTTATCAAGAGCTTCATTGAACGGAGTCAAATTGATCTCAAGGAAATTGACAAGCTGACGTTCAAATGTGATCTCAGGCAGCTCAATTGCTTCCTCTCCGTCATACATAAAACGTCTTATTTTATTCTTATTCGGAAAAACATACAGTCCACGGCTCAGATACATAAGTCTCGCCTCCAAAGATAAGTTACCACTATTATAACATATCTCATATAAAAAAGATAGTGCTTTGAAATGGAAAACAGAAATCAGCTGTGAGTTCCATTTCACATTTATTCCTTGAAAAAAGTCTGCTATCATTTAAACTGAGGAAGTGTCTTCGGACTTGGACAGTAACTTGACAATTGAATATGGGATCAGGAGTTACGTTGTTTCCGATGGTGGGGCGGTGAGCCGTACCAGCCCGAAGATGAGCGATGACGCGAAAGCCGAGCGATAATATCTTCGGTTTCACACAGCGAAGGCGTGAAGTCAGCGATGAAAGTCGGGAACGGATACTTACGCCCAGCCACAGTCCGAGCGTGATAAAACCGTCGCAGGCAATGGGGGCGTGCCGGGGCAGCCGAGCATTTAGGTTGTCTATGAGTCCGATGTGCAGTTGGGCGGCTTCTGATTCGGTCAGGCATAGTACGGCGGATACCACTGTGAAGTCGCAGCAGGTCCGTGATGTGTCGCGCGCTTTTGTACTGACCCGTTCGTGATGTGTCTGATATATGTGCCAAAAACAGTTCAAATTGCAAAAGGGATACTTCTCCCACATTTTTTCACTTATGGAGAGTAGAAATCCGCCTGACACAGCCTACACAAATATCTCAATCGAGTAGTTGCCCGTAACGAAAAAAGCTGTCGGCTGTGTTCGGGAATCTTATGTGAAAGGAGGAATTGCATGAGTAATATGTTACAGACGAAAACCGCAGAAGAAATACTGTCAACAGTATTTAAGCCGAAGGAGTTTATTATTGACGGACTGCTTACACAGGGGTTGTATGTACTCGCAGGTGCACAGAAGGTAGGCAAGTCGTGGATGGCAATGGATATTTGCCTCAGCATTGCAACAGGAGTTCCTGTACTCGGACGTGATACTATTCAGGGAACTGCGCTGTACTTGTGTTTGGAAGATAACTATCAGCGACTACAGCGCAGATTGTTCCAGATGAACGCCGAACCGATTGAGAATCTACACTTCGCGATTGCTGCTGATAAAATCGGTGCAGGTCTCGAAGAACAAATCGAATCGTTCAAGAAAGAGCACAATGACTTGAAAATAGTTGTCGTCGACGTTATGCAAATGGTGCGCAGCAATGTTGAGTCGAGTTATGGTTCGGATTACGCAGAACTAATCAGTCTCAAACAGATTGCTTACCGCTTAGGTATTTGCATTATGCTGATACACCATACGCGCAAGTGCAAGGACAATGATCCGTTTAATATGATCTCTGGTTCGACAGGTATCAGTGGCAGCTCAGACGGAAGTTTTGTTTTAGTCGAAACACGACGCAGCTCAGGTCATGCAACACTTCACTGTGTAGGTCGTGACTTCGAGAATGCTGAACTGCAAATGCATTTCGATACCGATGTCATGCGCTGGATAGTTGAGAACGATCCTGCACCGCAGAAGAGCCGAGACAATATTGTTCTCTCTGCTATATATCTATTTATCAGAGAGCGCATTCACTTTGAAGGTACAGCAACTGAGTTGGTTGAAGAATTAAAACCGATTACTGATGAAGTCATTTATCCGAACAGAGTAACGCGCGACTTAGTCCAGAACGGATATGAGCTCAGCAAGTACGGAATTGATTTCAAGTACGAAAGAGTTCACAAAGGGCGAGTTATTATTCTTCATTACAACGGCAAGCGTGTCGGTAGTGACGGTAGAAATGTTACCGTCACGCAGGGACTTCCTGACAGCTCACAAAGCTCTATATAGCTTCATCTGCGGGGCGTGCCGGTAGGTTTGCGTGTCGGTAGAGTTACCGTCACGGCGGAGTTACTGTCACGCACAAAACGCGCCGTTTTTGCCGCCAACACAGAAATCGGGGAGTTATCCCACCTGCGACACCAAAAGCGGTTGTCGCGCAACGTGGAGCGAGTGTGGCGGATAAAACAGTAACGAATCGTTACGGAATTATTCACAGAGGACAGAAGCATTGGCTGGGGACGAAAAATCTTCCCTTCTGGGAGGCAAGCATAGCAGACGGCGTTCCGCCTGCCGCCTTGCTTGTCGGGCAGAAGCCCGAACCCACTTCAATCGGCATAGAAAAAGAGGAGGATGATAACATGAGAAAACGAAACACGACAATAGCGATACGCTGCACAGAGGAAGAAAGTAAACGTATCCATGAACTCGCCGAGCGGCACGGATTGAAGCTGAATGACTTTGTAATGCGATGCGCTCTCAGTAAGAAAATCGTTGTCGCAAATGGCATAGACGAGATAGTACGGCAGCAGAAAGCTATCGGACGAAACCTCAATCAGATAGCTACACTTGCGAATATGGACAGGCTGACCGTCGTGAATTTTCAGCCGCTCCTTGATGAGCACAGGAAGGTCACGGAGCTGATAGGTCAGCTGCTGAGGGAGGTGAAGTAGTGGCGACGGTCACAGCTATCAGTTCCAAGCACGGCGGTGGTGGCAAGAAAAGTCTCGAGTACATCTGCCGCGACGATAAGACCGAAAAGCAAAAGTTCGTGACTGCTCTCAACTGTTCGTTGCCCACAGCGTATCAGGAGTTCAAAAACACCCGTGAGATGTACAACAAGACTGGCGGTATACGCTACTATCATTTCGTACAGTCTCACCCAAGCGCCTATGAGATAGAGCCTGTACTCGCACACAAAATAGCTGTGGAGTTTGCAGAGCGAGTGTTCAAAGGTCACGAAGTTGTAGTGGCAACTCACACCGATGCCGCCCACATACACTCGCACTTCATTCTCAATGCGGTCAATGCTGACACGGGTTTGAAGTACAACTCCAACAAGTTCACACTGCAAAATTTGCGGCAGCTCAGTGATGAGATATGTCAGAAGTACGGAGCGACAACTCTCACACAGCCCGAGCTCGGGAAGCAAACTTACGGTGTGACCACAGGTGAGTACAGGAGTGCAATGCGCAGAGAGAGCTGGAAAATGGATCTCATCAATACCATTGACGCGGTCATGAAAAGAGCAAAGTCCAAGAAACAATTCCGCTTCTACATGAAGCAGTACGGTTATGATGTCAAGTGGGAGGACAGCAGGAAGTACATCACATACACCTGTCCCAACGGCAGACGCTGCCGTGACAACAAACTACACGAAGCGAAATACAGGAAGGAGAACATGGAATATGAGTTCAAAATACGAAGAAGCGAAAGAAGCCTCCAAGCAGAATTTGGAGGAGACACAGGACGTACCAACTATGGTATGCGTCACCGACACCAACTGGCAGGCGGTGATCTCACAGTTGAAATTGCTGACGGATCTGGCTATAGAAACGAAGGCGAAAGTCGACGCGACTATGACATTCGAGGATATGAAAATGCACTTGGAGAATCAGCAGACAATATTCGATCAAGTGCTGGAGAGTGTAGAAACGATACGAGAGCTGACGTCACAGAACGTGACTGCAGAGGTATCGAACCTGCAACAGTCAGCGAAGGACTTGTCATCACAGGCTGGGAAGCTGAACGAGCAGACCTTATCGCAGCTGAAATGCTCCGACGAGCAGAGCAGGAAGCGCAGCTTCAGACTGCTCCGACTGGTGGCACTGATAGAGCTCCTGCACCTGATTTCATCGGCGGCATTGTTGCTGTGGCTTCGATAATCGAGGACGAGCCTGCTGACGATACCGAGTATGCTCGGGAACACGTTGACAGCAAGGCTCTTGCCGAGGAACGAGAGCGTAAAGAAGCTCACGGAATACACATGGGTTAAACGAAATCTATAATGAAAGGAATCTTTAAAATGAACAATTCAAATCTCACAGGAAATATGAACCCCAAATTTGAAAGGAGATTGATATATTGGGAAGAACAAGAATTGAACCGAAGATCGGTATTGCAAGTTTTAAATACAACGGCGATAATACCGCCTTTGATAATTTCATGGAGGCCATGATCCACGACTATCTGAACTCGTCAGAAACTTCGCAGACTGCTCAGGTAGAATTTAGTGGAAAGGTCAAATTTTCGGAAGATAAAGAAAAAGCAGTAGACTTCTGAAAAGTTTTGTGGTATGGTGTGTCGTAGCACCGAACAAGGTGCTGCGACTGCCAGGAAAGGAGTATGATATAATGAGAGCATGGCTATATTACAGATTATCACGCGACAAGGATTCAGAGATGAACAGCCTTCGGAATCAGCGGCAGATACTTGCTGATTACGCTGATCAAAACGGTTACGATATCGTTGGAGAGAGCTTCGATGATAATGTTTCTGGTATGACATTCAACAGAAAAGGCATAGGTCAGCTTGAAACCGCTGTAGATGAGGGAAAGGTTGACATAGTTTTAGTAAAAGAACTTTCCAGACTCGGCAGACATCGAACACAGACTGCGCTGTTTATAGACCACCTGCGCGAGAACAATGTAAAGGTCTACTCAGTGACCGAGGGCATAGATTCTACCAATGAAAATGATGATATGCTCATAGGATTCAAGCAGCTGTTCAATGACTTTTATGCAAAGGATATAAGTAAGAAAGTCCGCACAGGAGTGCGGCAGAAGCAGAAAACCACTGGTATAGTCGAGACTCTGCCAATGGGATATGTAAAGGATAAGAATACAGATATGATAACTATTGATGAAGAAACAGCATGGATAGTCCGCGAGGTATTCAGACTTTACATCGATGGCTATGGTCTCACTACCATCGCCAAGAAGATGAATGCGGACGGCATAAAGTCGCCTGACTATTACTTCAATCGTAAGCTGTCCGACCACAAGCCCGACATCTCAAAGAAATATCTGTGGGTACAGACTACTGTGAAACGTATGCTCACGAATGAACTGTATCACGGTACGCTTGTAAACCACAAGACAGTAAGCTCAAAGATATATAAGACGATAACTGCTGTGCCGGAAGAAGAACAGTTCAAACATGAAAACTTCTGCGAACCTATCATAGATGAAACAACATGGAAACAGGCGCAGTTCATGCTTGAACAGAGGTCAAAGATCAATCCGCGATCACAGTGTGGAAGAAATATTCACAGATATGCAGGTATCATAAAGTGTGCTGAATGCGGAGCGAGTCTTGTCGCAAGACGCAGAAAGTGGCGAGACAACGAATATGTTGAATATACCTGTAACAGCAATCATCGCTACGGCAAAGAATACTGCACTCCGCATTCAGTACGCGAGGAGCAGCTTGATGCACTGATAAATATCGAAATAGTATCGCTGCTTGAATATATACAGGACGAGAATGCGAAGTACGAGAAAATCGTCAAAAACTGGCTGAAAGAGAAGCCTAAGTTTGACAAGGAGATACAACGCAACAATGAGACAATCAAGCAGAAGCGTGACGAGATCGAACAGCTTATCATTGAATGAATCAATGATCGCGAACGTGCTAAGGTCTACAATGATATGATTGAAAAAACGTGAAGCTGAGATACATTCTCTCGAACAGAAGATAGCTGACCTGCGGCATTATGATGAGGTCTGCAAGAAACGGCGTGAGGAGCTGAAGAACACTTCTGAGCTGATAGAGACTATACTCGCAGACGGGCATATCTCAAATGTTAACCTGAGAATGCTTGTCCGTCAGGTAACAGTCCACCAGAACGAGGATAAGTCTATCGACATCAGCTTCGATATGAACGGTGCGTTCAATTACAACATCATGGAAGATGTTACAACTGACATACTGTGATACAGGAAGAAGTCTGACCTAATCAGCTTCGATATGAACGGTGCGTTCAATTACAACATCATGGAAGATGTTACAACTGACATACTGTGATACAGGAAGAAGTCTGACCTAAATCCGGATTGACATTGCTTCAGTTATGTGTTACAATAACAAAGAGTGCCCAGCAAACTTTATGAGTCTTTTGATGCTTCTCTCATAACTTTTGCTAAGGCACTCTTTGAATCTGGTGCGGATAACAGGACTTGAACCTGCATGTCCTTGCGAACATATGGACCTGAACCATACGCGTCTGCCAATTCCGCCATATCCGCATTGCTTAAATATTATATCACAAAGTGCATTGCTTGTCAAGTGCTTTTTTAAAAAAATTTTGATAAATGAAAACAGCTTTGCAAAACGTATGTGATATAGCAAAATGAGCCCGTTGATTAACTAATTTTTTAAACGGGCAAATTCGTTACTAATTATGGATTAGATGTTTGTGTTTCTTCTTCATCTGCATTGTAATAACCAATAATGTATTTATATTGGTCATCAGTTTTATTTGAGATCATGTTTTTCTGCTCATCATAGGTATAGTGTTTCAACTGATTTTTTGCTATGGGTTTGTAATATACCCATATTTCTTTTATCTCTTTATTTTCAATTTTTGCTGTCCAATAATAGTCTTCATTTTTATCTTTAAGATCACTGTACGAAATTTCATACTCAGATACATTTTTATAATCTGAGCAATAATCATTCGGAGCAACAAAAAGAGAATAATTATAATAAGCGATTCCACTGATATAAGTTGGATTAGTTTCTGAGATGTTATATTCATTACAGTATTTTTTGAATCCGTTTTTAGGTTCATTAAGGATAGAATAAACATGACTTGCAATAGAATTGCTCTGACTAATAGTTTTATTGCGTACAAGGCTTGTAGAACGGTTTGTTAAGAAAAAAATTATAGAAATAAAAGATATAAAAACCAGTATAAAAATAATATGTCTTGGTTTTAATCCTTTCATAATAACCTCCTTTTATAGTACAGCCTAATCGTCTTAAATAGAATAGAAGGCGTTAACGCTTATTATTTTCATTCTCAAATAAATCACGAATTCCCCAAACAAAATCAGAACCGCCTTTTGATACAGACAGATAATAATAGTCATTATCATAAAAGCAGCATATTTCTTCAATACGGTGAGGAATATATTTTTTGTTTGGATAAAGTAAAACAAAACGTTTTAATTTTTCGGTTGTTTGAATATGCGGATTATTATTGATGATTTTTTCTACAGAACTGTTCTTTTTGAGTTTTAAAACATACGCCCCATCTCTGTTGAATGATATGTATTCAAAGGAAACAATATCGTCGTATGATACGCCTTGTATGCTATATTTTTCAACAAGACGTTCTTTATAATTGTTGTCCAAATCAGCTTTTATTCGTTTACCACCTATAAACATCCATTCTAATAGTATTAATATCACAAAAACAAGTGAACATTTGAGTATGATTTTTTTATTATTCATTTATTCTCCTTAATATAGTGGATCGGCATTTAAATTTTCCTTATTTGCTTTAAGGTCAGATTTATAATATTCTTCATATATTTTATTGCCTTTTTCCCATACAAACGATTTTTGATAACAACCAATTATTTTATATTCTTTAGCAGTTCCTGCTTCATGTAATTCATGAAAGTACTTATTAATAAAAATGATCAACTGGTGTATTTAAATCATTATTCATTTGCAGAACATTTTATATTATTATAATTATGCGTTGTTTTACAATGGAGCATAAACATCCAAAATAGAAATAACTCTCAAAACGATATAACGTTAAGTATTATCCAGACAAAAATATTCTGAAAAAAGAGTTGTTTCATAAATAGTATAGCACAAGAAGCATGGTTTCGTCAACGAGCAGTGAAATGCTTTTACAAACAGGAAGCTGCAGCAGTTTCAATATTTTTCAAAGTGTGCTGTCAGGCAGTATACATCTTTTTGAACTTTTTCTATCATTTTGAATCTACTATTATTTCAGATTCAAGATAATGCAAACAAATTGTTTCGGTGCTTGATTGAGAATCATGCAGCTTTTTGTGCAATGGTGATGAGAATTGTGAGGGGGACAAACGCAGATTCGGCAATATAAACAGTTGACAAAGCTGTTTATATGTTATATACTGTATATAGAACACATAAACAGTTGAGGACAGGAGGTATGAGAATGAAAATATATCAGAACTCAAATGAGCCTATCTATAAACAGATCGCCTCGCAGCTCCGTGAGCAGATACTTACCGGAAAGCTGAAAAGCGGGGATCCCTTGCCGTCAATAAGGATGCTGGCACAGGATCTTAAAATAAGTGTAATAACGACTATGAAGGCATACGAGGAGCTCTCTGCCGAGGGATTAGTCACAGCGTCCAAAGGCAAGGGGTACTATGTAAATGCCAAGGACGAAAAAATGATAGCCGAGCAGCATATGTGCCAGCTTGAAGAACATCTCACAAATGCTATATACTCAGCAAGGATAGCTGGACTCGATTACAACGAGGTCTGCGAAACGCTGAGGGCTCTGTGGGATATTGAAGATTGATCGTAAAGGAGTGTTATTATGGATACAGCATTGAATATAAAAGACATAACAAAAAAATACAAGGATTTCACTCTTGGCGGGATCGATATCGAGATCCCCATGGGATTTTCTTCAGCACTTATCGGCGCAAACGGAGCAGGCAAGACAACTCTCATAGATATTATATGCGGTGTTACTGCCAATGACGCAGGTACAATGGAGTATTTCGGGAAATATACCGATAACGACAGGAGTGAGCTGAGAAATATGATCGGCTACTGTTCATCCGCAAATTATTTCCCTATGGACTGGAATCTGAAAAAGGTCGCTGAGGTCATGGATGTTGCATTTGATAACTTTGACAGGAAGAAATTTTCTGAATTATGCGATAAGTTCAAGCTTGGTGATCCTTCCGGAAAAAAGCAGAAGAAGCTTATGAAGATGTCCGATGGTAATCGTATGAGGACATACCTTGCAGCAGTTCTTGCAAGGGATACAAGTCTGCTTGTACTTGACGAGCCTGCTTCATCACTTGATCCGCTTGCAAGGGATCTGCTCTGTGATATGTTCAGAGATTACCTTGCAGAGAAAGACGGGGAGAGGACGGTCATTTTCTCTACACATAACATTGCAGATATGGAGTTCGTTACCGACCATGCTATATTCATGGCCGGCGGAAAAGTAATTGAGAAGGGTTTTGTTGAAGACCTGAAAGAAAAGTACATACTCGTTCACGGCGATGCCTCTGTAAGCGAAAAAGCGGTACCGTATCTTTTGTCAAGTACTTCAAACAAAACAAGCTTTGAGGGAATAGCCTTGGCAGAAGATGCCGAAAAGCTTGCCGCACTGGACACTGCTATAGAACAGCCTACGCTTCAGCAGCTCAGCATAGGTATACTCAGAAAGGCGGAGCAGGATTATGAAGAAAAATGATTCGCTTCCTTTCTGGGATGCTGTAAAGGTCTATTACGGAACGAGCCTTGTAAGGATATTCATTTGTATGTTTTTGTTACCTGTATCAGCAGTTCTGCTTTTCGTAACAAGTATTTTTCTTATGAGCGGAGGCAAGGAGGAGGCATTAAGTGTATCAAGTATCGGCGTTATACTTTTCTTCTGTTCAGCCTATATGTTTTTTATCATGGATGTACGTGTCAACAGCAGTAATTTACCCGGATGGAAGTTCCTTAAGACAGTAAAGGGAGGGTTCGATACATATGCTAAAGCAGCAGTCACAATAACGGCTGTCTCTGTACTCGTTGTACTATTGTACAGCCTGATCGCAGCATTATTGTATATTGCCGATATAGTTTCCTTGTTCAATACTCCCGGAGCCTGCTTTGCTTTGTGGATAAGCGAGATGGTTCTTATCGCAGTCATCGTTTTCTTGCGGCTCATAGAGAATACAACAGTGCGGCTGTTGGCATATAGTGCGGTATTATTTCAGGTACTGCTTTTGTATCTGCTTCTCCTGCATACCGTAAAGAGCATGAGTGCAGCAGTCTGGATAATCTCCGCAGCAGCTTCAATGCTCATGATAGCTGTTTCGTCGAAAGTCAGTATATCATATTACAAGAAGAAAATATGGGAAAACTGAGGAAGTGTTATTATGAAAGAGTTTAAAAATGCTTTCAGGCTATACCTGAAGATATCATTCAATCCGTTATTATTTTTGATCGCACTGCTGCTCCTTTTTGGATTTAATATTGCATTTTTCCCTGCTGCGCCGGATAAAGGTACTTCGGATTACGGTTCGATGCTCGGTTCAGTATTTGTGAATCGTGTGGGACTTATGATAATGGGGATCAATGCCGGCATTATCATGTCGAGAAATAAAGTTTTTGCTGCAATGCCAACAGCCAGACAGCTTTTCACTGTAGTGCCTGTTGTTTATATGACGGCGATATGCCTTGTTTATGATATCATAACAAATATTCTGGTCTGCTTTTCAGCCGGGGGAGAAGTGCTGTCAGATGTTATGATCTTCTCTGCAGCAGGCAGTATGGCGGCTTGTCTTACAGTAGCTGTCAGCGGCAAGAAAAAGTATACTGTTCTGAGTATTTTAGTGATACTATCATGGACTTTCGTTATGATGTTCTGCAATACTGATTCAATGAAGGACGGCTTTGGAGCGCCGCTTTACATTGCTTTTATTCTTTTTGTTTCCATATATGTATTCTCAGTGATCTTATCGCTGAAGCTCCTGAAAAAATGGTGGGAGACCTCCAACAGGGCTGAAAAGGGAGAAATGCTCGGTTTAGTTCAGACCTGAGCCGAAGAGTTCAGCTGGATACGGAAAAAGGTGTGATAAACTTTATCACACCTTTTTTATCATTATCTGTCACAGATTTTTTTCAGCTCAGCACAAAGATATTCATATCTCTGACGTTTTTCCTCTTTGGCAAAGTACATTTCACGGAGCTGTACCGGATCATTGGCATATATAAGCTTCTCATCACCGAACTGCTCACTGGTCAGGTCGAAAACTGTGTCTCCGATGACGTTATAGCAGTGATAATTGCCGCCGGGACGGAGTATGCCAAGGACTTTTCCGCCGAAGATATCCTGTGCGAGAAAGGCGGTTATGGAGCACTGCCCAAGTGTGATGTTTTCCTTGCTCCATTTTTCACGAAGCCTGGGAGCGCAGGTGTATCTGCACCATATATGTGAAAGTGCATCATAGAGGCTGCGGGGATCAGTTATGCCCTTATATACATCTGAGACAGCCGGAACGTCAGCTGTTTCCCAGCCGTAGAAGCTGTATTTCAAAGTGATCATCCTTTCCTTTTTTGTTTATGAGATTTTTAACTGTACTATATAAGCGAAGTGTATACATTCATTATACCATATCCTTCTTGATAATACAACAAAAAGATCACCGGACCTTATGTACAATGCCCGGTGATCTATAAATCGGCGTAAGCCGTGCGGAGTTTGTCTTAGTGGATGCTTGATTCGTTTTCAGCAGTTGTGTATTCGATATCAGAAGATGTGATTATGTCCTCTGCCTCAAAACTGATGATATCAAGCTCAGGTGTGATATATTTATTCATAATTATTCTCCTTAATTTTAATTAACCGAATGATACGGCTCCTTCTTCATCCCTTATGTAGGGCTCGTATTCAGCAAGCGGAAGTTCAAGAGCCTTTTCAAGATAGAGCTCGCCTTCCTCGATCTCTTCAAGACAGCTGTATCTCTCACGCATCATTTTTGCAAGTGTTTCTGCCTTTGCTCTTACGTGCTCACTGCCGTAAGATGATTCAAGTCTCTGATCCTCATATGAGTACCACAGATACTCACCGATCCTTGCACGGTCTTCTTCAGGATTTACACGTCCGTAGCCGTCAAGGAAGTATACATTTGAAAGATCACTTTCATATCCGGAAATATAGTCTTCAACAGAGTAGTAATTAGCGAATGAATTGAGATATCCATCTTCTGGTGAAAGCTCTGTCCATGCATCCAATGTTGCGTAATCTATTCCCTGGTCAAGGATATGAATGAATTCATGTGCGAGTGTGCCTCTGTAGAATCTTTCATCCTCATCAGATGCTTCTGCAACTATTAACGGCTTACCATTGAAAGTTGTAGCTATGCCGGCAGGATCTATATTTTCAGATGAAATTGCTTCAGGATGGAATTCCTCACAGATGACTATCCACATTTCTGACTGATAGTTTGTGACCTGACGAGCAATATCATCTGGCCAGTTGTTGAGATAATCAAGAATCTCTCTTGCCTTATTAACTTTGTCTCCGTAGTAGCTTTCATAAATATAGCTGTTCCACTTATTGTTCATCTGACGGGAGAGCTCGAAGAAAACCTTGATGTTATAGCGATCATATATCTCCTTGAGAACAACATCAAGCTCCGGATCAGAACCGTAAGGATTTTTAAAGATCATCTTTTCAGGTTCTGAGAGATCAACGTTGTTTTCTGTTCTTAATGGATTATTTATCTCAAATTCTTCAGGTTTGATCACCTTCAAGAAAGGAGTTCCGTTATATTCTCTTCCGACGAAGAATATGCTGTTGTCGTCGGCAAACTTTAAAGAACTGAATCCGCCTGATTTAAAAGGATCAGATACAAGGTTATTCTCAAGGTCATATAATCTTAAGTTTTCGTTAATGCCAACAGCATATTTTCCGTTTGTATTATATAGGCTATCGTGTTGTATATCATAGTAAACGTATTTTGCTTCTGAACCGTCATAATTTGAAATATACATTCCGCCGCTGCTGAAATTAAACGCTTTTCCGTTTCTGAATAAATCTGCTCCGATATAGTTTGTTTCTGTAACGGTACCGTCAAGTGCAACTTTAACAAAGTTAACAAAGCCAGCCTCAGTAGTGATATAGCTTGTAGTACAGTCAAAGCACTCATCTTCCTCGTTATAGGTTGCGGTATAGATATAATCTATGTTTATTTCGGTTTTTTCATTTGTTTCGGTGTTATAGATATAGTTTTTCTGAATGGGGGCTACTTCCTCATTCATGCTTTGGAGTGTTGATGTATAAAAGATATATTTTCCTGAAGACGATATGGCATTAATGTAATTATACATAATCTCATCATCAGATTCACCGGAGAGATCAACAGTTTTTAAATCGTTCAATGAAAGATCATAGTATTTTAACTCTGTTGTGTTTCCGGTTTCAATAATGCAGTCATCATAAAGGGTGTAGCTCTTGTAATCGTATTCTCCTTCTGATGGGAAACTTCTTTCAGCAAGCAGCTTTCCGTTATTAATATCGTAGAGCTGTAAAAGACGCTCCGTTTCATTAGGCTGATTGAGAAGTATCTTGTCATTGCAGACAGAAATATAAGGTGTATCTGTTATTTTCTCGTCCAGCGTGTAGGAATAGATGCCCTTTATTGAAGTAGGCTTTATGAGAGACTCATCAACCGGATCCGGAGTCTTTGGAGCGGTTGTAGTTGTTGTTGAAGCTTTATTGCTGCTGTCTGAAGTTGTAGTGGTGGTAGTTGTTGTTGTCGTTGTAGTGGATGTAGTGGAGGATACAGGCTTTATATCTTCCTTTACAGGCTCAGTATAGTTTTCGTGTGCTTCTGAAGCAGATGTATACAGGCTGTAGAGTGACTTGCAGAGCTCTTTGAGCTCAACAGTATCTTCATCTGTTCCGTTTTCAGCCATAACATTGGCGATGAACTGTGCAACGCTGACATCAAGCTTTTTCTTGCCAAGGGTGAGCTGGTACTTCTTTTCGAGCTCACGGATGCCGATATTCTTTTTAATGATACATATCTTATTGCCGCTGCGTGTTATCTCTGAATCCTTTAATGAAATGCTGCTTCGGACGAAATCCTCCGCCTTATTCAGATCAGAGCCTTCAGCAGCGCTGAACAGCATTTTCATGGTCAGTGCTTCATCAAAGCAGATGCTCATTCCGTCATATATAACCGGAGCATTCATTTCCTTGAGAGCGGCATTGAATGAAGCATTGTCAAAGCCTTCTGTCGGAAGCTTGATATCCTTAGCGGGTGCGATGCCCTCATCTGCGGGAACTGCCTCGTTGTAATTGAAATACTTCTGTGCGGCTGAACCGTATCTGAGCATATTCTCAGCAGAAGCCCTGAGCTCGCTGTCTGTATCACATATGCCATTCAGAAGCTCCTTGGCAGATATCTTTCTGTCAAGCAGGATATCATTTCCGCTTCTGACAGTAAGTGAATGTTCATCTGAGATCTTTTTCGGAGCACATTCAAGATTGAATGTGAGCTCACCATTTTTTACTGTGTACGGGATCTCTTCTCCGTCAAGGATCACCTTTGTATCCTTATCAAATTTTGTTCCTGAAAGGGATACGTTAACGTATATGTTTCTGCTGCTGATGGAAAAACCGGAAGCTAATTCTGCTGCTGTGGATACCGGAGCGCTTTCCGTTACCTCTGCATTTGCTTTTACAGAGATGATGTTTTCTCCTAAATTGGTGTTAGCTGGCAGAGTGCTTGCTGAGAGCACGAGAGCAAGTAGTCCAGCTGCGACTTTGTGATACGTTTTGGTGTGTTTACTGTTCATCTTTTTCCTCCATAATACGATTATTTATGACAAAGTATATAAGGCTATATAAAGCCTTGTATACGTCATAGCCTTTACATAACATACACTCGGAGTCTTATGTTCAAATCGGACAGGATTTTGTGAAAAAATTTTTTCGTAAAATTATAGTTTTTGTGTCTATGTAAAGAAAATTAATGCTGAGTTGGTGCTGACAAGACATATTTCGTGCTATTTAGCAATGAAAAGATCTTTTTATTCTTGAATTTGTAAATATCGACAAATATTTGCTGTGTTCATATTTTAAGTGTATTTTTATTTGACTTATAATGTTATATCTGATATAATATTTTTATAGTAGCATATTATTAAGTATATAAAGCATGATTTGCTAAAGGGAAATGGTTTGTATGAAGGAGTATCTTGGAAAATTTAGTGTCAGGAAAATGATCCTGATGGTGGCTGACTGCTTTATTATAGCTGTTTCAGCCCTGTTTGCTGATTATATTTTAAGCTTGTACGGAGTGAATGTCTCAAGGGCGTATCTGTCAATTTTTATGATATTGAGTGTCGTTCTCAGCGTTGGATGCCTTAAATCCTGCGGTGCGTATAACAAGATGTGGAGATATTTCAGCAGAAAAGATTATGTCTGCTGTGCGGTCGGTATAACGATCGGCACAGTGCTTTCAACGCTTGCAGTGATTATGCTGGATGTAGGCCAGTACCTGCTGTTGAATCTTGTTCAGCTATATTTAGCTCTATTTGGAATATGTATGTTCCGATATCTTTTCAAGGATGCATTTATAACTCTTACAAGGACTGGCCGAGAAGAGGCTAAGGTCAAGCGTGCGATGATAATCGGAGCCGGACAGGCCTGCAAGCTTATACTTGAAGAGGTCGAGGGAACTAAAAGGCTGCCGCAGTATAATCTTCACTTCGAGCCGGTATGCATAATCGATGATGATCCGGAAAAAACAGGTCAGTTTATGCACGGAGTACCGATCGAGGGAACATCTGCTGACATTGACAGATGTGTTAAGGAGAAGAATATCGAGCTTATACTCTTTGCCATACCGTCTGCTTCTGAGGAAAGCCGCCAGAGGATACTGGAAAAGTGCTCAAAGACTGAGCTCCTCATAAAGGTCATCCCGTTTATCGGAGACCTGCTCTTTGAAAACGGCGAAAAGAAGATCATTTCGCAGATCCGTGATATACGTATCGAAGATCTGCTCGGACGTGATCCTATAAAGATACAGGATGAGAACATCCGTAATTTCATTCAGGGCAAGGTGTGCATGGTAACAGGCGGAGGCGGTTCAATAGGCTCTGAGATAGTCCGCCAGATATCAAGAAATTCACCCAAGCAGGTGATAATAGTTGATATCTACGAGAACAATGCATACGAGATACAGCAGGAGCTCCTTATGGAGCACAGCAGGGATCTGGATCTTGTAGTTCTCATAGCCTCAGTACGTGACTATTACCGTATGGATTCTATATTCAAGGAGTACCGGCCGGATGTTGTATTCCATGCTGCCGCCCATAAGCACGTACCTCTGATGGAGGTATCTCCTATGGAGGCTATAAAGAACAACATCATCGGAACCTTCAATATGGCCACTCTTGCTGACGCCTATCATGTTGAGAAGTTCGTGATGATATCAACGGACAAGGCCGTCAACCCGACTAATGTAATGGGCGCTTCAAAGCGGTGCTGCGAGATGATCGTACAGTATATGTCACAGCAGCCGGGAGTGAGCACAGAATACGTTACAACAAGATTCGGCAATGTTCTCGGCTCAAACGGTTCTGTAATACCGATATTCAAAAAACAGATCGAGCAGGGCAAGCCCATTACTATCACTCACCCGGATATCACAAGATACTTTATGAGTATCCCGGAGGCAACATCGCTGGTGCTTGAAGCCGCTACCATGGCTCACGGCGGTGAGATATTCGTTCTTGATATGGGAAAGCCGGTCAAGATAGTATCACTTGCCGAGAATCTCATAAGAATGTACGGAAAGAAGCCCTATGAGGATGTTGAGATACGCTTCATAGGCCTAAGACCTGGCGAGAAGATAACAGAGGAGCTCCTTATGGATGAGGAGGGACTCGCAAAGACTGATAACAAGCTGATATTCATCGGAAGTCAGATAAAGATCGATGAGAAGATATTCATCGAAAAGCTTTCAACGCTCAAACAGGCAGCCCTTACAAATAACTGTGAAATGGCTGTTTCTGCACTGCATGATATGGTACCGACATTCACTACACCAGAGGAATATAACAGCACACATATGAAGGAAGGAAAATAAATGACAAAGACGTATTCGCTAAAAAATATTTTTTCTCTTTTCTGGAGAAAGAAAATATGGCTTATCATAGGTGCAGTATTAGGTGCGGTCATCGCCTTCTGCGTTTCCGAGTTCTACCTTCCTCTGAAATATGCGTCACATATAACGATGTATGTCCAGAGCTATACAACGATGAAGGACAATGAGAACGAGATAAACGACATCAATAACTCAAAAAAGCTCATAAACACATATATAGAAGTGCTCAAGGATGATGCAGTTCTCGAAGCGCTCAGCGACAAGATCATCGAGAATAACGGTATGGAAAAGGCTGGAAAGGCTTTCAAGGTGAACGAGGGAAAGATCTCCACAGGTCAGCTTAGAAATTCACTGAAGATAACAGCTGTTACAGATACCAGTGCTGTGAATGTAGTTGCTACGACAAAGGATCCGGAGATATCAGCTTCTATATGCAACTGCCTTGCACAGATCGCTCCGGAGTATATCGACAGGGCGGTCGGAGTCGGCTCTATTAATACTATCGATACAGCCAAGGTTAATAAGAATCCTGTTTCACCCAATAAGAAAAAGAATTCCGTGATCGGATTTGCAGCAGGTCTTATGCTTGTGGCAATGATGATCCTGCTCATTGACTTCTTTGATAATTCTGTAAAGGATGCTGAACAGCTCAGTGAGGAGTACAAAAAGCCTATTCTCGGAAAGGTACACGCATTCGGTGGTTCAAAGAAGAGTTCTGAAGTTTCAAGGATGACGCTTCTTGAAGAGAATGTGCCCTTCGGCATTGTGGAAAGCTATAAATCTATCAGAACAAATATCATGTTTGCTCTGTCCACAAGCAATAAGAAGGCGATAGCTGTTACAAGTCCTAACCCAAGCGAGGGCAAATCCACTTCAGCAGTCAATATTGCTATTGCGTTTGCACAGACTGAGAATAAGGTCCTCCTTATTGATGCTGATATGAGAAAGCCTGTTGTACACAAGACCTTTGAGCTGACTAATACAGAGGGACTTTCATCAGTGCTGGGTAAGATGAATACTGCCGAGGAGGCTATAAAGAAGGACGTTGCCGAGGGACTGGATGTGCTCTGTGCAGGACCGATCCCGCCAAACCCTTCGGAGCTTCTTGCCTCAGAGCAGTTTACAGCACTTATCGACAGTTTGTCTGAGAAGTACGATTTCATTGTACTCGATACACCGCCTGTTAATATGGTCAGCGATGTAATGACCGTAAAGGATTCAGTTGCCGGAGCACTTTTCGTTGTAAAATACGGCACCACATCCTTCGATGATATAAGCGAATGTATGAAGAAAGCCGAACTTGCTGATATGGATATACTCGGCTTCATCCTTAACGAGATAAAGGTTCGTGGCAACGGTTCATACTACAGCAGCAAGTATAAATATGACTATGGCTACAGCTACGGCGATAAGCCGGAGCTTAAGACAGAAAGTAAAAGCAGCAGCCGATCCGGTTCCAAAAAGGAAAAGAAGAAATGATACATACAGAGCACCACTGCCATATTTTGCCGGGGATAGATGACGGAGCGGATTCCGTTGAGACCTCCCTTGCAATGGCAGAGCTTATGAAAGAGCAGGGGGTAGGACGGATAGTTGCTACCCCACATTTCTATGCTCATCGTGAAAAAAGCGTTGAAAGATTTCTAAAAAAGCGAGAAGAAGCATTCAGGGCGTTAAAAAAGAGCAGTCCGGCTGTAGGAGATATCATTCTCGGTGCAGAGGTGGCTATAGAAAACGGACTTAGCAAGCTGCCTGAAATAGAGAAGCTTGCATTTCAAGGAACAGATGTAATACTCCTTGAACTCCCATATAGAGCCTATTCGCATTGGATGTCCGATGAGATATATGATATCTCCACTAAGTTCGGACTGAAAGTCGTTATAGCCCATATCCACAGATATCTTGATTATTATTCAAAGTCGGATTATGAGGAGATACTGTCCGCAAAAGCTGTATTTCAGGTCAACAACGAGGCCTTCGGTTCGTTCAGGGAACGCCGCTTCGTAAAGAAGCTGATAAAATCCGGGCTTCCGGTGATATTCGGAAGCGATTCTCATAATATGGGCTCAAGGAAGCCTAACTGGGATCTTCTGGCAAAAAAGGCTGACGGTAAACTGATCGAGGAGTCTGACAGCTTCATTGACAAGCATATAAAAAAGAAATAAGCTGATACCAACCGGAGTTGGTATCAGCTTTTTTGCATCAGGTATTATTGTTGCTTTCAACTACCCAAACAGGTGTGAGGTCAGTTATCTTCTTTAAGAGGAATTCCTGTATTCTGAGGGCATCCTTAGGTGAGATGCCGTCATGACTGTCAGTAACATCGGCATTGCGCTGTCCACGCTGAGTGATGTGAGTATCCTCTGAGCCGGTCAGACCGAATCTGTCACCGTTGGATATTGACTGCATTATCAGAACAGCATCGTTCATCTTGACATTTCCGTCAAGGTCTGCATCTCCCCATACCACTACAGGCTGGAGGATAAGCTCAGTGACATTTGTATACTCTGTCTTTCCGTCGTTATTCGGATCAGGTAAAACATAGGAATAATGTCCGTTAACTGTATCACCAACATATGTCTCGGGGAAGATATACATGGTCGTACTGCGGTCCGCATATATCTTTGTAAGTCCATCACCGGGATCACCCTGAAGTGTAATGAATCCGTTGTTATACTCAAGTACTACAGCGTCCTTGACATTGACGATAGTTGTTACAGGAGTTGAAGAAGTTGTAGTTGTGGTGGTCGTTGTCTGTGTAGTAGTTGTTGTTGTAACGATATTAGCGTTCTCCTTGAACTCATAGTTCTCGTTGATCTCAGGAGCGCTCTTTTCGAGAGCCTTTACCGCAGAAGCATCTCCGCCGTATTTGCTTACCAGTGGAGCACAGGCAAGTACGAAGCAGCCGTTATAGTCCAGAGCAGGCTCTGTACAGCTATAGGAATTCTGATGATCCTCATATCCGCCGCTGCTGTCAGGGCCGCCGAGAAGTGCTCCGTAGAGAATGTACTTTGCTGAGGTATTGTCAGCAGGGTTTCCGTTTCCTGGGTTTGAAGCTCTGTGGTGGTAGTGAGTAGGATAGCTGTCGCCGTAGCCTACAAAATAGCTCTTATACTGAGTGGAGGAATTGAGGATGTAGTCCATCTGATGCTTTGCAGCTGCTTCAAGGTTTGCATCTCCGGTTCTCCATGCAATTCCCTGGAGAGCACAGTTATATCTTGCTGAACCCCAGCCCCAGTTAGCAGCATATTCGCTTGTTGAGAATTTAGAACCGCCGGTGCCTTCTACCTCTATTTTAGCTTCGTGAGTATACTTGTCACCGTCATAGCCAAGCTCTCCGAGAAGAGCAGCATATCCGCTGTATACCTTGTTCCAGCAGTAGAGCCAGCCGTCATATTCGCCGGTGCTGTAAGATTTATCGCCGGTCAGAGTAGCCGGAGGAGTATATCCTGCCGGGAGCTTTCCGCCGTTTTCCGCAACATCGCACCAGAGCTGTCCCCAGACAACATCGTCCTTAAGAGAACCGCTTCCATCATACATACCGCCTCTGCCCTTGGCGTTGTAGGAGGTATTCTTATCAGCGAATTTAGCAAGAGCCTTGCCGTATTTCAAGCATTCTGCTGCATATTCCGGATCGCTTTCTTTAAATGCAAGTGAGCTGGAAGCCAATGCAGCAGCCATTTCTCCGGCTGAATCAGCAATAGGATTTGAAGGGCTTGACCAGTACACAGTTCTGTTCATAGTCTGTGTCTCAGGAGCAGTCCATATACTGTGATCCTCGCCCTCGGAGGCTATCTGGTCAACATATGCGATAACATTTCCGCTGTCATCGAGGAAGGTCGTCTTCATAAAGTAGTCGCAGGCGTTTCTGAGAATGTACTTCAGGTGGCCTGTACACTCAGCCTTCTCGAAAGCATCAGGATATGAGAAATAGGACCATGCGACAGAAGTTATTGCAAAGCCTATTGTCATCGAGAATTTGATATGGTCTCCGGCATCATGATATCCGCCTGAGGCATCGATTATCGATGAACCGCCGTTAGCTGCTTTTATTGCAGCTTTTTCGCTTGATGAAAGTCCCTCAGATTTGTCCAGATCTGCCTGACTGTCATAGGTGTGGCAGTTTTCACGCCATGTAAGAGGGCCTCCGGTGATATTCTCTCCGCAGGCGTTTGCGTCGAAGAAATAGAGTGACAGGGCAAGTGCTTCAGCATAGTTCGGATCTCCGGCAGCATTTGTAACAGGGGCTGATGCTGCAGCCGGTATAGCAGATGCAACTATAGCAGTGCTGAGCAGGCCTGTGATAGTTTTTTTGAATTTAGATCGTAGTGACATGATCATACTCCTTTCATTATTGCAAGAACATTTGACGGTATTTTTGCAGTCTCTGCACTAACTGCATATAAAACTCATCATACAATCATATTATATCAGATATACTTAACAAAGTGTTACGAAATTGTGTACAAATGACAAGATCGGGGCATTTTCAGTAATCAGCGCAAAAAACGTTATTTCATATTGTGGATAATAACGAAAAAAACATTTTATTTAAAGTGCGACACTTTACTTTTCTGCTCCGTATGTGTATAATGAAAGCTGAAATGTACATAAAGCTTACGAAAGGAGGGCTGATGATTGACAGACGGAGAAATAAAGAAACTGATCCGTACATCACCAGATGAGGGGTATCGTGCGCTGTTTGATGAATACTGGCAGTATGCATACACTATCGTCTGCCAGCTTCTGAGAGGATGCGGCGGACTCAGAGCTGCTGAGGAATGTACATCGGATATCCTCAGCGATGTCATGCTGAATTACGATACATCTCATGAGGGCTCGCTGAAGGCCTACATAGGCACAACAGCCCGCCGCAGGGCAATAGATATATGCCGTTCAGCCAAGAAAACTGATAAGGTGACCTCTTCGCTTGATTGTGAGGAGTTTCCGGATATATCTTCAGGTGAGGACATTGCATCCGATGCAGAACGCTCCGAGCTTACGAGGCTGCTCATAGAGCAGATAAATGCCCTCGGAGAGCCGGATTCGGTAATTATAGTTCAGAAGTATTTCTTTGAAAGGAATTCAATAGAGATCGGAAGAATCATAGGGATGAATCCTATAACTGTAAGGAACAGACTTAGCAGGGCACTGAAACGTCTGAAACCTGTTCTTGAAAAACTTGATATCACTCTTTAAAGGAGGTAAGCTTTATGAAAAATAGTATAAAGGATCTTTTGCAGACAAGCGATGGTGCAGAGCATATTGCCGCCGTTTTTCCGGCAGCAGATAAGCGTACAGGCGAAAGGATATATAAAAGCACAATGGAAAAGCTGAGTATGAAGCGCAGCGGTGAAAGTACTCCTGAGATATATGCTGTTACCCGTGCAAAAAATTTGCATTGGAGCAGGAATCTGAGTATAGCCGCCGCCGCATTCCTCACTGTTGGACTTGTTTCGGGAGGAGTTATACTTTCAATGAACAAAAAGACGGTACATGATACGGAGGAAAAGCCTGTCATAGTTGAGGAGAATTCTCAGCCGTTCATTGAAAACAGCAAGGAACTGTCAAAATCAACTACTGCTGTAAATAATGTAACAGCTTCAACTACACATACGGCTGTACTGTCTGGGGGGATTGTTACAACAACTGTATCAGCCACAACAGCTCCTGTCGTTGAATCTGAGGGAGGAATGATCGTTGTTACTACCTTTGCAAGCCCATCTGCCATGATAAAAGATGAAAACACTACAACTTCAAAGAACATTCACACAGCAGCAACGACAACTACTTCCGCTTCATCAACTCCATCAATTGTAAGCGGAACTTCTGAAACAACTGACCTCAGACTTCTTTACATCCGCAAAAACGGCAGCGCAACTGCTCCTCTCGTAAAGGAGAGCGAAGTAATAGACAATGATCTCAGCTTCTTCCAGACAGTTAATCTCCTGAGCCTCAGAAAGAGGGAGCAGGAAGAGAACTGCACTTACGACTGGCTTGAACATGAGTTCCTTAGTCAGCTCAATGAATATGACGAGCACGTTGATCTTCCGCTTATGCTTGAATTAATACATGAGGCTATGGGTGATTATGATCTGACTGTTGACCTCTTATCCTACAGACAGCCATATCCGGATAAGACATATACCGACAAGAACGGTGATACCGTATATGAATATTGGATGACAGACTGTGATTCTGTTACCGTTACGTTGTTCCCATCTGCTAAAAAGATGATCTACAGAGGTCCGGATCTCAACGAAAAGAAAACCGTCAATATTGAAAGAGAGCTTATCGGAACTTCTGATTCGTTCATGAATCCGTTTGCACCTGCTTCGAGTATAGAAAGAAGACAGAGTCTCTTTAATGAGGAGATCGAAGCATATAAGGACTATTACCCCAACGGCGCTCCTCTTCGCAAGCTTATGACTGCTACAGGAGTAATATCTCCTGACAAGCCAAGGCTCACTATGGATAAGTTCAATAAGCTCCTTGAGACCTGTGAGTCAAAGAGTGAGCTCTGGTCAACACTGTATGCTGATTATGTTCCTGATGTAGCCGGCCATTACGGTCAGCACAAGTCCGGACAGCCTGCATCATCCAATTATGAATACTGGTTCGATGATGAAGGCACAGAAGCGATAGTCATAACTCTCAGCGGAGAATACTACTACGTTGAGACCACATATGGCTGTATCCCTGGGGAATGCTATAAACTGACACTGCCTTGGTAACTGCATAGATATATTTTGATAAGGGAGAGGTAAGCGCTGTTTATCTCTCCCTTATCACCTTTCTGTGGAAGCAGCATATAATACAGTGAGGGAGGGAAACGCTCCCTCCCGATATCAGGCGCTTCTGCGCCTAATGGAGGTATTATTATGGCTGCTTTCTACAATCAGGCTTCACTTTCCTACAACGGAACAGTGACCTCTTCAAATATCACTACCGGAGAGATACTCGAAGTCCTCTCCGCAACAAAGACTGCTGTTTCAGATTCATATACTGCCGGAGACGAGATAGTTTTCGTGGTAAATATGGTAAACAGCGGTTCGGCATCACTTAACAATATTACTCTTACTGATGATCTTGGTGCTTACAGCTTTGGCGAGACGTCATCACAAGCTATTCCGCTGACTTATATCGAAGGTTCATTGCAGTATTTCGTCAATGGCATCCCACAGCCTGCACCTGCTGAAACATCTGTTTCTCCGCTGATAGTTTCCGGACTTAATGTCCCTGCCGGCGGCAATACTGCTGTAGTGTATGCGGCAAGAGTGAACGAATTTGCTCCTCTTGGAGACGGAGCTTCTATCACTAATACTGCTGATATTACCGGCACCGGCATAACAGGTGTATCTGCTCAGGCAAATATTTCTTCTGAGGAAGGCGCTGTACTGACTATCAGCAAGTCTCTTAGTCCTGTTGCTGTTGAGGAGAACGGTGCAGTGACCTACACCTTTACTATCCAGAACTCCGGAAGCGCTCCTGCTGATGAAGCAGATGAGGTGATATTCACAGATGTATTTGATCCTGTTCTCACAAACCTCAGAGCATCCTTCAATGGCAAAGAGTGGACTGCTGCAAATTACACCTATGACCAGGCAAGCGGTTCGTTCACATCTCTTCCGGGGCAGATAACTGTTCCTGCTGCATCCTTCTCACAGGATCCGGATACAGGTATATGGAGCGTTCAGCCCGGTATATCAACTCTTACTATCACCGGCAATATAAGCTGATACCTGAATAAAAATACAGTCATTCAATGATAACAGCCTCCTATGGTCTTACATAGGAGGCTGTTATTTTCAGTTACGGATCCCGAGTATCATCTGTCTTAGTGCAGTGAGATCAAAGGCATCAATATGGCCGTCGGGACAAATATCTGCATTGCCGGTATTATTAATGTTACCGCTGCCGAGAAGGAATCTCTGGAGCGTTACTATATCTGCAATATTTACTTTCCGGTCGCAGTTCACATCTCCGGGAGTACAGGATAAGATCTGTACCTCAGCAGGTGAAAGAGCTGTTCGGTATACGGAAAGATTGTCTATTTCACCGCTGAAATTGATATCGTCAGGGTAGAATGATCTGCCTATGTAGCAAACCTGTCCGCTGCCCATATCTGCTGCAAGAGTATGGAGCTCGGTGGTGCCGCCGACATATTTGCCGTCAATATACAACTTAGCGTCACCGCCGTTTACTGTAAGGATATATCTGTGCCAGTCTGTAGCGTCAAGATCGTACCTGAAACCGCTTTCACCACGCCAGGTATCCGTTGTGGTCTCAAATCTGAAATGATCTTTTGCGATCTTGAAGAAGGTATACTTTTCCTTGTCCTGTCCGGCAGCAAAGGTGAAGAAATCTCCGTCCGAATCAGATCTTGCATCCATTACAACAGTATATTCCGTGCATCCGTCAAGAAGCTTGTCGGGGAGCTGGCCGTAGGTGGAGTTATCAGGATCAAGCTTCAGAACGTTACTGTTTGAGCCGTCTTTTACTGCTGCTGCATTGCCGAAGAGCTTCATGTCACCGCCGTTACCGCTTATATCGGGAACTATCCCGCCGGAAACGTTCTCGAAATCATAGCTTACTGCCGGGACAGGGAAGGCGGCTTCGCTGACAGGGGTTCCGAAGATCTTGAATTCATATACAGTCGGTGTATACCAGTTATTGTTGGGATTATTCTGTAATGTGGCATTTTTTACATTCAGCCGGACGTATCTTGCTCTTCCCTCCAGCATATCACTGTTGAAGCCGTAGGTCTTTGTGATCTCCTCCTTGTTTTTATCCGTATGATCGAGAAGCTGTGTCCAGTTCACGCCGTCAGTGCTTCCGTCGATAGTGTAGGTATAGTACCCCTCTGAGCCCTTGCAGATATACCAGGAGATCTGGACATTTGACAAGTCACATACCTGTTCAAGATCGACCTGTATATAGAAGGGCCATTTTTTATAGTCACCTATGGCAGCAAATGAGGAGGCATAGGAGCCGTCCACAGCTTTGGATGCAGAACTATCAGATATCGCTGCCAGGGAGGCGTAGGCAGGCTTGTCCTGCGATAGAAGCTGTCCCTGCTGTACCGGATAAAGATCACCGGTCTTGGTGCTGTATCTGAACGATGGATAATAGTCGTAGAATGCAAAGCTGTTATCGAAATAAAGTGGGCAGAGCGTAGTTCCGCTGGTGGAGGAGGCTCTCAGCCAGCGATAAGCGTGCATAAGGTAATTCCTGCCTTGAAGATCAACTATCCAGCCTGACTGCGAGGAGAAGGTTGAGCTGTTACCGATACTTCTGAGCTCGCTCCATTCTCCGTAAAGGTCATCTGTTACAGTGTATGCGCCGCTGCTGGGATACCAGCCTGCGGCCTGTGATGTGAAGAGGAAGTAGTAACCGTCATGCTTTATAAGATTAGGAAACTCTCTGTACTGGTCTTCGTGGAGAGTTTTTACGACCTTTGTAACGTCGCTGTAGTCGTCATTCATTCTGAATATATATATGGTGGCATTAGCGCCTTGCCCATTTTTATTGGCAGCGGCGATAAGGTATCCTGCACCGTCATCGTCAAAGAATATAGCCATATCTCTGACCTGGATGCCAAGGGGATTGTATACATGGTGGACCTTGAATTCGCCGCCCGGAGTTCCGGTGATCACAAGAGCTTTTCCGTCACTGTAGCCGCTTGGCTTTTCCCAGTGTGCCCAGACTACGACTTTATTTTTTGCTGGGATATAATCGATATGCACCGATTCGATCTTGCAGCTTGCAAGGTCGGGATTCTGATCGGAGCCGGCAGCATTCCGTTCATTGGAGAACCACTTGCCGTCTGATGAAGTAGTCTCTGCCAGGTAAATATCATTCTGGCCGCTGTGACTTTTAAGTGAGTAGCTGTAATAGGTGTTCCCCACCTTATATCCGCTTGTTTCATAGTAAAGGCTGCTGCCCTTCTGATTGTCGTATGTGTTAAGTCCGGCAGGTACTTTCTCAGGTGTAAGTGTTTTCACAGAGGAATAATTGTCCTTGCCCTTTGAGGTGACCTTGAGCTGGTAATAGTAGGTCTTTCCGATATCCATATCGTCATCCTCAAAGGAAGTACCTGAGCCGTAATAGATGGGAGAAAAGCCGCTGTCAGGCTCGGTGGACCTGTACAGTGTGAAGCTGTCAGCCGGCAGTGTTGTTGCCCATTGCAGAGCGCCGTGGTCAGCATTATCGCTGCCGGAGATACAGAAAAGATTTCCCACAAGACCGACATCCTCTGAGATATTTGCAGCTGCTGTTCCGACAGCCTGGGTTTGTGAGGCTCTGGCAGGAATAACCGGCAGCATCATCGCTACACAGCACAGAGCAGATACTGCTCGTTTGAAAAATGTTTTTCCGTATCCGGAAATGCCCATAGATCATCAACTCCTTAAATAAAAAATTAAGTGTCCGCTTTTATCTGTTGAGAACATTATATCACAGTCAAAAGCGTTTTACAATCCATTTTATGCGGTTTTTCGATTGTTGCCCTGCATTATTGAAATCACATCGGGAATGTGATATAATTTATTTTAAAGACTATCGCTTATGAGGTGGAAAAATGGCATTATCATTCAAAATTATACCAGCCCTGTTCCTGTCAGCATTTCTGTTTTCAGGCTGCTCCGAAACAGGACAGGACAGCTCCGGAACAAGCAGTGCGGCCACTGCGGCCGAGGTGACAGCAGATTCTTCTGCCCTATGTACGGAAGCTGAAACGATTCTGGCTGAGAATATAAATGAGCCTGTAGTTATTACAGATACAGACGGAAGCGGAATGAACTATGAGTTCTGTTACGGAGACATGACCTTCCAGGCAGAATATACACCTGATAACTGGAAGATCCGAGATTCATATCGTATAGATGATCGGGATGCAATGAGGGAGATATGTGCAGCGCTTCTGGAGATACATCCGATACACGGTGCTGATATGTCCTCATACCGCACTGCAGATGACATGGCGTATGAATGGGATCAGCACAATATAGCATACCGCCTTCTTCCGGATGACTCTCCGTTGAAGGAAAGTGCTGCCGATGTTGATCTGAATCCGGAGGATCAGGGGAAGGACATCATTGATTTTTTCCTTGACCGTGTAGGGTGATTATATGATACAGAAAGCCGTTCCACAGATATTCCTGCGGAACGGCTTTATATACTATATCATGTTTTCGTAGTGTATCTTGTTTTGGATCAGTTGAGGAGTATATTCTGGATCGTAAGAGCATCCATGGGAGTGAGACCGTCGCCGGTGTTATATACATCGGCATTTTCTATTCCTTCATCGTTGATAGTGTATTTGTCGCCGTTGCTAAGGCACTGCATAACAAGTACAGCATCGTTCATTTTAACCTGTCCGTCACAGTCAGTGTCGCCGCAGGTATATAATTCCGGATCGATCGCCATGAACATGGCATCTGCCTCTTCGAAGGTTATTTCGCCATTTATGTATTTATTCCAGATAGTCTGTTCCTGAACGTATTTATCGATCACAGACTGACTTACATAAGGTCCGTAGATCTCCTTGCATTTTCTTACGAGCGGATCTTTATCCGGCTCAACGGCAGCAGGTCTGTTTACAAGATTGACTGAAGAAGAAATAAACTCAAAGAAATCCTTTCGTTTAGCCCTTTGTGCCATAACATCGAATGGAACATCATTATTGTTCACTATGTACATGCAGGCTGAAATGAGATCATACTCATCACCTGATATGCCGTTGTTATTGATGTCAAAATCATTCTTGAGATAGTCATAGGTTTCCGGAGTTATGTTTGAAATACCCATTGGAACAAGGCGGGTAAAGAGCTCGTAATTATTTTTGTAGTAGTAATAATCCACTATGTCATCGATATCAGCAGTATCCATTATTCCGTCGTGATTAACATCAGGAGCAGGCTTGGTTTCGTTATTGACAGCTTTGACGTATGCCTGGTAATCAGCAGAAATACTTCCGGAAGGCAATGCAGCCATATACTTTCCGTTCCGATAATCATCAATAGAGAAATCCATATATCCTAATTCTACAGCGATAGTTCTTGCTTCACCAATAAACGCATAATCGTTAGAGCTATCATTAATTATATCATTTGTGACTCTATCGGTATTTCCCAGAGCGTTAGTATATGCTGTGATATAGCTGATATAATTATCCTGATCGATCCAGTCGGCAGAGAACGTATTGTTCTTCATGAAATACTTGAGCAGGAAGCCGTTAGAGTTTAATGAGTAATAATGACTTGTGTAGTAGTCCATGCACTTCTCAAATGCTTCAGGAGTGAAGAAACTGTCTTCTGTATCATTTGCATATTCGCCTGGATCATAGCCATCTATCATTATATATGAAGGATCGCATTTTTGATAGAGATTCTGAACCTCCATATTGTAGCCGAAGAAATAGTAGAGATAAGTGTCTGTGATATCTACTGTTCCATCGCAGTTGAAATCAAGATCAACGTTATTTGCGTTGTTGTATGATTCTGTAAAATTATAGATCGCTGCGGAATCTGTATTTGCTAATCTGAGATCAAAGATGAAGTCCCAGCTGTAAGACGGTAAGTTTCCGGCTCTGTCTCTGTAATTATTGATATCATAATCACTTGGGATTATGCCTATTTTATCATTATAGTAATAATTAAGAATGAAATAATCTTCTCCTGAGATAAAGCCGTCATTGTCGATGTCGCCAATGGCCTGAACTCTTGCCTCTTCTTCGGGGGTGAGATAATCAGAAGATGAATGATCACCGTGTTCATTTATTCCCTGATATAAAACAAATAGATCACGAATATCGAAATTGCCGTCTCCGTTCATATCCTTTTCTATCTCGCCGTTGTCAAAAGCCTCATAGTATGCGCTGTAATCGTTATGTGCACCAGTTGGACTGTAAACTATTGGACTTCTATAAACCGGCGCAATATTAACGGCAATTGCCGCTGCTGCTAAAAATTCAAAATAAGTTTTCATAGTTTCATACCTCACATTGTAGCGTATTTCGGTTGTAGTGTTTGGATCAGGCTTCTTCTCAGTTACTGTAGTCTGGATAACATCTATTGGCTCAGTGACGGCAGTAGTAACAATATTGTTCTGGGGAGCGGCTTTCTGCTGTGCAGATCCGGTGGTTATAGTGACCGCTGCTGGAAGCGTTGATACTGCCGGAAGCGTTGATACTACCGGGAGCGTTGAAGCTGCTTGAACTGTCGTTACATTTTGTACCGGTGCATAAGAAGTGCTATATGATGTTGATATGTGAGGAGTATCCACAGCGGTGGTCGTTACATCATGTTGAAGATCTGTAGTGTATATAACTTCAGGGATAGTGGTGGCTATGCTGCTGGTCACAGGTTCATCGGAAATGATATTTGTCTTGTCAGGACCGTTCATAAGCTCTGACTTATCAGGTCCGTTTATCCATATCCCTATGCCTGCTGCGGCAACAAGGCATACGCAAAGCGCAGAGACAGCAGCCCTTCTGACTATACGCATCTGAGCCTTGTTATGTGCGATCTGTTCATCTCTTCTTTTTAGTATGTCACGAGTTATCTCATCCCATTCCCGCATAAGATATCCCCTCCTTTTCCAGCTCTTCACGGAGAGCTTTTTTTGCCTGATAAAGTAAATTGGTCATCTGCCGGCTGGTTTTGTGCATTATAGTTGCTGCTTCAGAATTGCTGAATCCCTCTATGTAGGTCAGGCATATGGCCTGACTGTACTGTATCCTCAGATTCTTCAGTGCCTTATGCACGATCAGCTTTTCCTCTTCTTTTATATAGTTTTCTTCAATATCAGTTCCTGAGCGAAGTTCGTTACATTCTTCAAGTGAAGTGTGGTTCTTTTTCTTCATGCGTCTCAGGTGATCCAGTGCAAGATTTCTTCCCATAGAGTAAAGCCATGTCTTGAATAAACTTTTTCCTGAAAATTTAGGTTTTTTATAAGCGAGTTTATAGAAAGTCTCTTCCATGAGTTCTTCTGCGTCGTGGATATTATTTATAAAACTATTAAGATAGAGCGTGAGACCGTCCTTGTATTCACGGACAATGTCTCCTAACGCTGAATCGTCTCCGGCAAGATAACGGCTGTAGCTACGTGCACCATTATCCATTGAACGGCTCCTTTCCGGAAATGTTTTCGCCTTCACTTATTAGACGAAATAGGATACCGGATGTCTTAGTAATTATAGAATTTTTTTCATTTCCTTACATGAGAATTATACCATATAAGCGAAGCGCATATGGTATAATTGCCCGATTGCAGGGAACAGATCGTAGATCTGTGTATCTGCAAGGGTATAGAGATAAAGTATAATGAATGCTTTTGTCAGATAGCCATAAAGCAACCCCAACATTTTAATCCTCGGACTTTGCTGTATAGCCCTTATCAATAAACTTGTAGTAAATGCTGATCTCACGCTCATTCTGTCCTCTGTGAAACTCATCTATTGTAACAGCGTCGATAAGCTCCAAGCACATCTGTCTGGTGAGATATTCCGCATTTCTGAACTTTTTCAGGCGAGAGATGTATTCGTCCACATCATGTTCATCCTGTTTTTGCATGAGCTGTCTGGCTTCGATTTCCTGTACCTCAGCGGAGAGTGCATTCTGCTCCGCTTCGTATTTAGTCAGGAGCTTCGCACACATACTTGCAGGAATCTCGCCCGATACCTTATCCTCATACACCGACTGCATCAAGCCGTCAAGCTCTGCAATGCGCTCTTTTGCCTTGCGGAGCTTTTCTTTGTTCGAGGAAACCTGCTGGCTCTCTTGTCTCTGCTTTCGTGCAAGTAACTGTTTTCTCGCCTTAGCTTCATCTTCCTCAACGAGCTGTATCATCGAACGAATATCATTCAGCACAATCGCTTCTATTGTCTTCTGGCTGATGTAGTGTGTGGGGCAGACTGTCTTGCCGTACAGCGAGTATGTACCGCAGTTGTAAGAGCCGACAACAATCTGATGCGGATTGCCTGTTGTAGTGCCACGCATTTTCTGATTGCGAGAGAACTTCATTCTGAAACCGCAGTCAGCACAGTACATTAAAGCACACAGCGGCTTTGTATCGCCAGTCTTTGTGCGTCTGCCGATAGAATGCTCCTCGTCGATCTCACGGCATCTGTCCCATACCTCTTGCGTGATAATTGCTTCATGTGTGTTAGGGACAATAACCCATTCGGCTTCATCTTTCTTGACCAGCTTGTGATTCTTGTGCGACACGGTTGTCGTTTTGAGCTGAACCAAGTTTCCGAGATACATCGGATTATGCAGGATACGATCGACAACAGGTCTGCTCCACAGTTTGCGGCTGTTTACCGGATTCTCCTTGCCCTGCCTCTGATAGTAATATTCGGACGGGCAAAGGATTTGCTCCTCGTTGAGCCTGTCAGAGATTTTTCTTTGGCTCAGTCCCTGCAACCGCAGCTCAAAGATGTGCTTCACCACAGGTGCAGTTTCGGGATTGATAACAGGCAGATGATTCGGATCATCACTGCGATCGTATCCGTAAGGAACACGACCGCCGAGATACTTGCCTGCCTTTGCACTCGCTTCAAATACAGCCTTGATTTTTTTGCTTGTGGAACTGCTGTGCCATTCGTTGAACAGGTTGATGATCGGCATCATGTCCAGTGCCGCACTGCTGCGGTCAGCGGTATCCACATTATCGTTCAGGGCAATAAAGCGGATATTGTTCATCGGAAAAATATAGTCGATGTAGCGGCCCACTTCGATGTAATTTCTGCCGAAGCGGGAGAGGTCTTTTACTACTACGATATTGATCTTTCCGAGCTGAGCATCCGCAAGCAATTTCTGTATGCCCGGTCTGTCGAAATCAGTACCACTATAACCATCGTCCACATACTCAGAAACAAGATTCCAACCCTTGTCATGTACGAATTTGGTCAGGATCATTTTCTGATTTTCGATAGAGAGCGATTCGCCCTCCAACATATCTTCCTTTGAAAGGCGAAGATAAATCCCTACATTGTTTTCGGTCTGCTTTGCCATCAATAAACTCCTTTCCGTGCAAGCAGAACCAAATTCGATATATCTATTATAGCGCGATATACCGAATTTGGCAATAGCTTTCTGCACATAATTTTACACGATTGCCGTTTTCTCCAAAGCGGCATCCACGGCGAGTCTATTCATGACTTCATCGAGGTCTTTCTCCCCGACAAAATGACTATGCACAATGTAACGGCAGCCGTCAATGACCTGTACCGTTGTGCGTGTCGGGCAGTCCTGAAACTGCTCCAGTCTGTTGTTCTTGCTGACTGCCTTCTTTCTCTCTGCGGCAGTTGCGTTTGTATTCATAGCGAATTTTACTCCTTAGCTTCTCTTTCTCTATGCTTTTAGAGCGGAGGGCATCGCATTCTATCTCTTACCCTCATAACAGCCGTAAGATCGGCTCAGTATTTTGAGCCGACTGAGTATTTTACGGCTGCACTGTTTTGTTCTCCCTCGTTATGGGGAATTGCTTACACCGATGTAAGCAAAATCAATCATCGTCATGATCAGGATCATCATAAAACCTGATTTCGTCACTGTCCGTGTTGCTGACATCATCAGTATTGCCGTTTGTGCTGTCGGAATTTTTTACTCCGCAGAGTTCAAGTAGTTCTGCATCGGACATACCGCTTGCTCTCAGTTTCTGCAAAAGCAGATGCTCCGAACTGATGATCTCATCAAGCTCCCTGGGCTTGCAGTTATATTCCTCCGCCATCGCAAGACGGGTAGCTTCTTTTAGCTTCTCCTCCAGCGATTTCTTCTTTGCAGTATCACTTGCGATACGCTTTTCCAAACCCTTGATTTTCTCAATGAGCTGATCTCTTTTTTCTGTATATAAGCCCATTCAAAAATCACAACCTTTCTGTTTTTTGTTCTATGCAGTTTTTGAAATTCTAACTGCTATGATCTCATTATAGCGCACACTTCTATGAAAAAACAATCCGCATTGCGCACAATCTTTTGTTCATAGTTCGTTAATAAAAGACCGGGGAATTTTGAATTTTTTAAAATCAAAATCACGCTATTTCGCAGAAAAATGAATGTGGTCATTTTGACGGAGGCTGAAAAACGCCTATATTGACTATTTTGGATTTTTCCAGTATGATGTTTTCAGGGATCGGCGGAGAGCCTATTGAGCAAAAAGCGATACAGAGAAATATAGTCGCTGATGCTCCAATTCCTCACACAGAAGTGAGGAAAACAGCAGAGCCGACAGGCTCATATGAAAATTAGCCCCGCAGGGGCTATGTCAAATCGCAAGCTCGGCAAATCGTGGGCGCACTTACGGCAACCCACAATTCGCACCGCTTGGCAGAGGGCTGCCGCCCCTACAACCCCGCACAGAAAAATAAAAGAAGGGATTTGAACAGAATGGAAAACAACAAAAGGCGTGATCTTTACTTGAAGATCAGAGTGAATCAGGAGGAACTTGATTACATTGACCGCAAGTTTCAGGAAAGCGGTATGAAGTCCCGAAGTGATTTTGTCAGGGCGATGATCTATCAGGGCTACATTGTGAAGTTCAGCGAATTTGAGCTGAAAGAGCTTATCCGATTGGCAAGGAACATTTCAGGCAATATCAATCAGATCGCTGTCCGAGCAAACAGCGGCGGCAAGATTTATGATAATGACATTGCCGACATTAAGAAAGGGGTGGATCAGCTCTGGCAACCACTAAGATATTTTCAGTCTCAGTTGATGAGCTTGCATCGTTGAAATATATCGCCAACCCCGACAAGACCGATAACGGCAGACTGATTATTACGGACGGGTGCAGCTCTGATCCCGAACAGGCACACCATGATTTTCAGGAGATCAGGAAATGTGGAACGGGGAAAAGCTCTGTTCTCGCACAGCACTTCATTGTCAGTTTTAAGCCTGGGGAGATTCTGCCCGAACGAGCTTTGCAAATCGGTCAGGAGATATGTGAGCAGTTTCTCAAAGGCGAGTATCAGTATTTCATGGCTTGTCATATCGACAAGGAGCATACGCACTTGCATTGTGTTTTCAATAATACCAACTGCATTGACGGCAGAACTTTTGAAACGCATGAAAACCGCAGAACAACGAAAGAGGATCGTTCATTCAAGAAACTCATGAACATCACAGACAGCGTATGCAAGCGGCATCACCTTTTTGTGATTGAACACCCCGAACAGACCAAAGGCATGAGCCATTGGGAATGGGATATGAACCGTCAGGGACTTTCGTGGAAAGCAAAACTGAAATATGCGATAGATCAGGTAGTTAAGGGCAGCGAGGACTTCGATGATTTTCTTGCAAAATGTGCTGAATACGGCATACTCGTTGAGTACAATCCCGACCACAAGATTGATTTGAAATTTATGCTTGCCGAGCAGAAAGAAAATAACCCCCGTGCAAAATTCACGAGGGCAAAAACGCTGGGCTGGTATTATGAGACTGAGCAGATAAAAGGACGCATCGCACAGTACATCGGCGGTATGATGTATGTGCCGAGAACAAAGGTCAGAGTTATCACCAAGAAAGCCGAGGAAAACAAGTTTGTCCGTGATGCCATTGACCGTGAGAATATGAAACTCACGAGCAAGGCACTGAACATTCTGACCAAGTACGGCGTGACCGTTGCGGAAGCAAAGAAAGCTGCCATTTCTGCATACGCTGTCAGGACTGCACTCGTTCAGGAATTGAACCACATGGCTGATGAGATCAGGGAGTGCGAAGAACAAGCTGAAACACTCAGAAAACTCCGTGAAGTCAGACCGTATTTTTCGGAATATAAATCTCTCAGCGGGCGGAAACAGGAAAAGTATAAAAAGGCTAATTGCAGTTTTCTCGAACAATACCATGAACTCAATCAACAGATGCTCAAATGGTATCCCAGCGGACATACTCCGACTGCTGAGAAGATAGAACAGCATATTGCTGAGCTTACTGCAAAGCGAGAACAGAAAAATGCAGAATACAATGCTGCCAAGCTGAAAGCAGAAGAATTATCGCAGGCTGCGAGAGAAATCGAGCAGTATCTCCGTCAGGAGCATAGCCGAGATCAGCAACAGAAAAGAAAAAGGAACGACCTTGAATAATACAGCGCATTGCACCGAGGAATTTTGTGATATTGCTGCGCCCTGCACAAGAATTATTACAATTATCCCGATATGCTGGACTACAGAAATGGTGCGGAGTATAATATAGCTACAATACATTTTCGGAGGTGCTGTTATGTTGAAAATTCCTGAATTAGCTATGCCGAGAACACGCAAAGTCACTACTGTCTGCAACGGCAAACGTGAAGTCTGGACCGATTACGAAGATGCAAAGGCATATTTCCTTGAAATGATGATGACCGCCGAGGGCGAAGAACGTGACCGAGCAGAATGCGTTTACATTCAGCTCATACATGGGCTGTCGGAGTGTTCGGACGAGGACGAATAATCAGCATAGAGGCTTTGCAGAAATGCAGAGCCTTTTGCTTTGATCTCAAACGAACAAAATATATCCTTACCAGTTAAATTATCCTTTCTTCAATTGACAATCGACAGATATAATGCTATAATGAAGAAAAGAAGCCGCTGTCAGGCGGTTAAGGACGAAAAATGTGTCTGACGTTTCATATCTCAAGTTACCCCATTTGACATAAAGTCAGGAGGTTTAATTATGAAAAAACGTTTAACAGTCTTACTTACGACAATGCTGATGCTCTGTTCATGTGTATGTCCATTATTTGTCTTTGCAGTAGATACTGATGCTCCCGAATTTGACATTGAAAACGGAGTTCTTGTTAGATATAATGGTGCTGATAGTGATGTTGAGATTCCAGATGGTGTGACCGCAATCGGAGAATATGCATTTTACGATAAAAAGGTTCAACGTGTATCACTTCCGGATTCTGTCACAAAGATTGGTGATTCAGCATTTTCAAGATCTACTTTGACAGGTATAAATTTTCCTGAAGGACTCCAATCAATAGGAAATGGTGCTTTTCAGAATACGTGGATTACAGAAGCGAATATTCCTTATGGAGTTACAGAAATACCAAGCGCCGTCTTTTTTAATTCTCGACTCACAAAGGTTACAATTCCTGATACCGTCACCCAAATAGGTGAGAGCGCATTCGGCAATACACCTCTACAGAATGTTGACATTCCTGATTCGGTAACTTATGCAGCAAGCTCTTCATTTTCAGGAACGCCATTCCTTCGCTCTCTTATAGAAACAAACGGTGGTTGGCTGATATTATCGAACGGTTTACTTGTAGTCTATGCAGGAGATGACATAAATGTAGTTATTCCTGATAGTGTCAAGCGAATTGGTACAAAGTCGTTTACGCTTCGTAGTCGAATGCAATCACTTACAATTCCAGATACAGTAAAAAGCATTGAAGAACCTATATTTATAAATTGCAAACCGAAAATAATCTATTCCACCAATCCCATAGCCAAGAAACTTAATATTACTTGTTCTCCTGCACCCGAGATCCCTCCGACTGCTAGAAACAGAGCACTTGATCTCGACGAGGACACATGGCAGTTTGCAAACATAAAAGATGTATTCGGTGATACATATCTTCTTTCAGACGCTGCTCGCTCACAGCTTACCGAGCAGATTGAAGAAAAGTATCAAACTTTTGATGAGGCATGGAACGGATCATGTCATGGTTTAGTGATTACCGCCTTGTTAATAAAATATGGTTTACTTTCACCAGCAGATTTACAGGAAGGTGCTGCAACAACAAAGGATATTTCGCCCGAATCTGATGTACAGTCTGTTATAAATTATTATCAGTTCCTTCAATTCTCTAAATTATCGCTTGACATAGACAGTCATTCGGGTATCATTGACGTGGATTATTTTGAGCATATTATCTCACTTGGCTGGCAAGCCGAAGAAAAAGGAAAACCATTTCTATTGTCATTTGAAACAGCAGATGGTGGACACGCTTGTGCAGGATGCGGTATAGAATCAGGTGCTTGGGAATGGGACGGTAAAAACTATGACCGTAGGATTATTCTCTGGGATCCAAATTTTCCTACAGAATACAGAGATGATGTATGCTTTTATTATCGGGAAGTTGATTATGACTACTGCATTCCTTTCTATGGTGTAAAGTATTCTTTAGGTGAAAATGATAATGTTGGTGAAATATCAGCAGCAAGCGATGAAATCTCCGAACTTGGCGAACCTCCGTATCCGTTTGAAAAACCATCATTTGTTAAGGGCGATGTTAATGCTGATGGAATACTTGATATAGCTGATGTCGTTTTATTACAAAAATGGCTTCTTGCCGTACCCGATACCCACCTTCCGCAATGGCGAGCTGCTGATTTGTGTAATGACGAAAGATTAGATGTTTTTGATTTGTGCCTAATGAAAAGAGAACTGCTGTACCGATGAGTACAGCAGTTCTTATGTTTTTTGAGTATTATTTTGATAACGTGAATTTTTCGCCACCTTTTACCTTATTCACGGGCTGTCGGAGTGTTTTGTTTTGCTCTCAGACGAACGAAAATGTCCTTCAGAGTCGTCCAAGCCTGCGAAGCAGAAAACTAACCGATGAAAACAGCGACCTCTAAGAATCGCTCTCAGAGGTCGCCTGAATATCATTGCTGCCGATACCTACTATATAGGTACAGCATCATCTGATTTGTCCCCAAAGGAATATCATCCTATATCCGCACATTGCAGATCGGATCAGAATACAGTTTTTTCGTATGTAAAGGCATTCAAGAATTCTGTCATTTCTTCCTCAGAAACAGCACTGATCACATCGAAATAGTGATTCTCATCCACAAAGGCATTTGCATAACACTGACCGTTTTCGTGGAATAACAGGCTAACAGTCTTATCACTGACAGTTATCACCTTATCAGAGCTGCGCCCCATACGCTTCTTGAGATATGCGGCGATGCCGTCAGTTTCAGCCAGTACATCTGCATCGGCAGAATAGAACATGATATGAAAATTATTGCCCTTAAATGCCACATAGTAGCCAACACCAATATCCTCATATTTAGCATATGGGAACAGTGTTGTACCACGCTCAGTATTAGTCTTGATCAGGTCATTATCTGTTGCCTGATAGATAAATCCGTCATTCTGGAAACGGTCGAACATCTTGCAGTAATCTTCACAATCAGTGTCAGGATAAGCGGATACATCACTATTTTTGATTGCTTCAATCATTGCACCCATATCCTTGTAGCCGATTGGCTGTGCAGTCATAGGTATGATAGGTGCAGTAGAAGTATTGTCTGCAATATCCAACTTCTCATATTTCAGAACCTGCAAGAAATCCATAAGTGCATCTTCCGGCTCATATGTTTTGACCTTGCAATAATGAGTATCATCTATCGCATAGAAGGCGCTCACAGCAGATTGTTCGTCATTGCTGTTATCTACAATACCATACTTCTCGTCAACGACATTGATTTGCTTGGTATTCAGTCGCTGTTCCAAGTAATCCCACAGATTTGCAGCAGGATAAGCAGAATCGGTGAAGTAATAATATACCTGATAGTATTTGCCCTGATACACCACATGATACAGAATGCCCGTATCTTCATAGTTTGCATAAGGCATCAGCCAGATTGCAGAATTCGGGTGATCCTCACGGAGTGTGATCGTATTTTCAGCATCAGTAAAATGATAGATAAACTTATCCTCATTGAATAGCTCAAACATCTTGCGATACTCTTCACGATCTGTATAAGGATAAGCAGATATATCGCATTTCTTGATAGCGTCAATAGCTGAATCCATATCCTTATAGCTGATTGGCTGTGCTGTCACAGGTGTGACAGGATCAGTGGAGGTATTGTTCGCAATATCGAGTTTCTCATAGTTCAGAACCTGCAAAAAGTCCATAAGTGCATCTTCCGGCTCATATGTCTTGACCTTACAATAATGGGTATCATCAATTGCAAAGTAGGCGCTCATATCGGTTCGTTCTTCATTGCTGTAATCTACAATGCCGTATTTTTCGTCAACGACATTGATGTTTTTGATACGCAATCTTTGCTCCATATAATCCCACAGATCAGAAGCAGTGTAAGCTGGATCGGTAAAGTAGTAATAAACTTGATAGTATTTACCTTGATATGCCACATGATACAAGATGCCAGTATCTTCAAGATTTGAATAAGGCATAAGCCAGATAGAAGCATTGGTTTGGGCTTCATTGAGAGTGATTTTATTATTACTATCAGCGAAATGATAAAAATACCCGTCCTCATTGAAACGCTCGAACATCTTACTCAGGCTCTTTCGATATGCCTCATTATAATTGTTCAAATCATAATTCTTCAAAAGCTCAATCACTTCTTCAGTACGATTCAGTCCGATAGGCTGCGTAGTAGGAGAAATCGGCTGGCCAGTTTCACCGTAGATCATTGCTCTTTTCATCAGCGTCAGATCAAACACATCTAATCTATCATCGTCACAAAAGTTAGCTGCTCTCCAATTTTCAAGATGTGTATCAGGAACAGCCAACAACCATTTCTGAAGAAGCACTACATCAGAAACGCTGAATACGCCATCATCATTCACATCACCCATAATGAACGGTGTATTCTGTTCTGCTGCATTCACTGATGTTGCACAGTTTAGAGTGCCTGCGCCAATACAAGCAGTCGCAAGCATTATAGCCATAATCTTCTTTTTCATAAAATCACCTCATTTTGCTATATGATAACAGCATTTTTCGTAGTCATTAGCATTTTGTAACTCTACCATCTCCTTTTTAAGCTGATAGATATTTGTATACGCTCAGAATTTTGTTTAATGGCTTTCAGAATAATAGGCTTCATCTGCATCGAGAAGGGGTTCGGTACAAATTACAGACTATTTTCATCGTTCCATATTCATATTCCTCATGACAGAGACAATGATTCAAAGCTAAGTGCTTCTATGAACTCTATCATTTCTTCCTCTGATACGACCGTATTAACTGTAAAATAATGATCCTGATCAATAAATGCACCTGCATAGGTTTGACCATTATCAGGTAAGAATAAGCTCACGGTTGTATCGGACACATTGATTTCTTTATCACATCTGCGTCCCATTCGAATTTGCAGATACTCTGCGATGCCATTTGTCTGAGCGGTCAAGTCACAATCAGCATAGTAGAATGTAATGTGATAGTTTATATCCTTATATCTTACATAGCATCCAACTCCTACATCCTCATACGCAGCGTATGGGAATAATGCAATTTCTCTATCTTCAATCAAAGAAACCGTATCAGAGTTATTCACTTGATAAAGAAAACCATCACTATTAATTCTATCGAACATATTACGATATATTTCCTGTTCTTGCTCAGAATAAGAAGATACATCGCTTGTGTTGATTGCATCCATAGCTGAACCAATATCTGAAAATAGAATCGGTTGAGCAGGCGGCGTAATGGGACGAATCCACTCAGTTGTTGTAATTGGCTCAGTTACAATCGGAGTTTGTGTCCCTTCTGTTGTGACAACAGGCGGATCAGTAATAGGCTGCGTATATGTAGCTGGTGGAGCAGTAGCAGGAGCCTGTGTTTCTGTCTGCTTTATGATCTGTTCAGTTGCCGGTGTTTCAGTCGCATCTGTAGCAACAGTAGTGACTGTCTGCGTTTGTATGCCTGCCGTAGTGGTCATACGCTCTGTCTCTGAGTTGGAGGGTGGCGCAGTTGTGGAAGCCGGCTCAGTTTTATCACTTACCTGTGTCGTTGAATTGTTTTCAGAAACGGTTGATGTTGTAGTATCAGGTGTTTCAAGTGTCGTTTCATCTAAAGAATCAGGCTGAACGGGGATATTCGGTAAATTCCGAAAATGTTTCCAATAACCGAGTCCGAGTACAGCACAAAAGCAGAAGCAAGCCAATACCGGAACGGTTCGCCTGATTGTCTGCCTTCTGTTTATTTTCTTTGTTTCCTGGTATTCTGCATATCTGGAAAGTACGCTTTGATACATCTGATCGTCATTCTTCATAGTCAAAGCCACTCCTTTCCAGTTCAGATTTTAATGCCTTTTTCGCATGGTACAGCAAGTCACTGATCTGTCTGTCAGATTTTTTCATAATAATGCAGGCTTCCTTGTTGCTGAACTCCTCAAAATAGATGAGATACAGAACCTGCCTGTATTCAAGTTTCAATCTGTGCAAAGCTTGATGCACCATACGCTTTTGTTCACTCTTTATGTAATTGCTTTCGAGATTTTCCTCGTCGGCAAGATATTCCTGTGATTCCAGCGGAACGACGCTGAGTTTTGTATGCTTTCGGAGGTGTTTAGCGGTTAGATTACGCCCGATTGCATAGAGCCATGTTTTGAATGAGCATTTCCCTGAGAATTTAGGACGCTTGATTATCAGTTCCAAGAATACATCCTCAGTCAATTCTTCAGAAGTGTGAACATTCTGCACAAAGCTATTCAAATACAATATCAGTCCAGCTCGATAAGAGCAGATGATCTCATGCAGTCCCTCATTGTCGCCCGCAAGGAAACGGCGGTAGCTACTTTCACCGTTATCCATGTGGGGATTCCTCCTCTCAGGGGCGTTTCTTACCCCTCTACTTATTAGTACCATTTTTAATGGGAATATCGAAGTATTTTTTTAAAAAAATCGGTCACTCAACGAAGTTTGTAAGGTCTGTACAAATATTATAGCATAAAGTTAGTCAAATTGCAATATACAAAAAGCAGGGTGAGCTTTTCTCTTAAGCTCACTCTGCTTTTTCTGATTATCTGTTATCGAATTTGATTCTGCCTATCGCGTGGGGTTACTTAATGGCTGTTTGACATTTGCATTCATTATACCATATAAGCGAAGCGCATATGGTATAATTGCCCGATTGCAGGGAACAGATCGTAGATCTGTGTATCTGCAAGGGCATAGAGATAAAGTATAATGAATGCTTTTGCATTCATTATATCATATTCTTTATTCTTTTTCAAATCCGGGCTTTCCTATCAGCGATGAAAAATAACTTAAAGATTAATTAATAAATACAGTGTTATAATCTGTATAAAGGATGATAGAAAAGAGGTAGGTTCAATGTTTTGGCGAATTCTAAAAAAGGATCTGAAACGAAAAAAGACTATGAACATAATATTGCTGTTGTTCGTGATAATATGTTCAATGTTCGCATCGGCAAGTGTCAACAACATTATGGCTGTTACAGGCGGTATCGACCACTATTTTGATATAGCGGAAGTGCCGGATGTAACAGTATCAATGTCGGAAGACTGCGAGGCAGATAAGGCAATATCTGAGCTGCCCTCAGTGAAAAGCGTAAAAACCGAGCATTATCTTACGGTAATGAGCTCAAAGCATTTCACCCATAATGGCAAAAAGCTTGATAATTTTATTAATCCGGCAAATTTTTTATCCGCTGATGAGATGGGTATGAAATATTTCGATATGGATAATAAAGTTATCAGCAGTGTTGATAAGGGGGACTTCTATTGTACATCTCCTTTCGTTCAGAAAATGGATATCTCTGAGGGAGATGAAGTTGTGCTGGAGATAGGGGATACAACAATGCCTCTGACGTACAAGGGCTGCTTCAAGGGGGCATTGTTCAGCAATGATGAGATGAGCAGCCCGTACATCATAATAAATAATGAAGATTACAGGACGCTTGCAAAAGATAAGTACTTCAATGCTGGTTCCCTTTCCACAAAAAGACTCTATGTCAGAACAGATGATGTTGGAGCTGTCAGGGACGCTGTAAAAGGGGATGACAACGTTTACCTGTCTACCAGAGATGAGGAGAAAGGCGAATACCTTTACGATATGCTTACTGCATACATAATGCTGGTGATCAGTATTGTACTTATGCTTACAGCATTTGTAGTCCTTCGCTTCACTATCGGATTCACACTCAGCGAGGAGTTCCGTGAGATAGGTGTTATGAAAGCTGTTGGCATTGACAACGGAAGTATACGCCGCCTTTACATAGTAAAGTATCTTGCGATATCGGTGGCAGGAGCAGTTATTGGCTATATATGCTCATTGCCTCTCAGCAGTGCAATGATGAAAACAGTGTCGGAACACATGGTGCTTGAAGCAGAAAAGCAGGGGATGCTTGGGGTAATAAGTTCATCTGCTGTGGTTGTGATAATAATGCTTTTCTGCTATGGCTGTACAAGAAAGGTAAAGAAGCTCTCTCCGATAGACGCTGTAAGGAGCGGTCAGAGCGGCGAGAGAGCAAGAAAAAAGAACTTCATGCATCTTGGAAGCTCAAAGCTGCCGACTACGGGCTTCCTCTCATGCAACGATGTAATGAGCGCCCCTAAGCGTTTCGGAATCATTACGGCAGTATTCACGCTTTGTATGCTTCTTATGACACTCATGTCAAATTTTGCAGTTACACTGAAAAGCGAGAATATGCTGAAGTTCTTCGGCGTTCCTACCTGTGAGGCACACATTGGCGATATGGAATATATGCAGGATATTTTCACAGATGGCACTGCCTATCAGGAGATAATCGACAAAACCGAGAAAATGCTTGCTGAGAACGATATGCCCGGCAGCTGTACAATGAGCTTCGGCGCCAATTATGAGACCTTCTGCAAGGATAAAAGTGCTAAGCTGACATATACTGTCACAAAGGGAAAGACTGATGATGAAATAAAATGTGATAAGGGCAGGGCTCCTGAGAACGGTGATGAGATAGCGCTTACAGGCTATGCAATGAAGGAGCTTGATGCAGATATCGGAGATAAAATAAAGACTGTCATCGACGGTGAAGAGCGTGAATTCACAGTTACAGGTAAATTCTCCTCCTTCCAGGGCGGAGGATATGCCGCAAGTCTATGCAGGGACTTTGATTTCGGTAATGATAAGATAACCACCACCATGGGCGTGCAGATACATTTTGACGGTGATCCGGATAAGAAAACTATAGATGATAATGTCAGCAAAATAAGCCGCATCATTGAGAGCGATAAGGTGTATACCACTTCTGAAATGATAAAGCAGGTAACTGGTATGTCTGATACACTTGACACCATCAAGAAAATGATGATGATACTGACTGTTATCGTTACAGCACTTATTGTTATACTTATGGAGCGGTCATTCATTTCAAAGGAAAAGAGCGAGATAGCACTTATGAAGGCGGTGGGTATGTCAAACGGCAATATAATTGCACAGCATACGATCAGGTTTGCAATAGTATCAGTGCTTGCCTGCATTGTTTCAACGATAATACTGATGCCTGTGAGCAATCTGGTAATGAACTGGATCTGCTCAATGATAGGTGATGTTTCAGGCTTGAAATGTGCATTTGTACCTGTTGAGATATTTGCAGTATGTCCTGCTATACTCATAGGTGTGGCAGTGATCGGCTCGTTCCTTACTGCACTTTATATGAAGACGATAAAGGCTTCCGATACGGCAAGCATAGAATAAGGAGGATGTTTCAATGAATACAGTTTTACAGGCTAAAGGCCTCTGCAAGACATATACGGTGAACAAGCATAAGAATGATGTACTGAAAAACATTGACCTCACTGTTTACGAGGGAGAGATGGTAGCGGTAATGGGACCCTCAGGTTCGGGAAAAAGCACTCTTCTCTACTGCGTATCAGGTATGGACAAAGTAACTGCCGGAGAGATAACGTTCGGCGGAAAGGATACTTCAAAACTGGGAGATAAGGAGCTTGCAAGGCTCAGACTGAATGAAATGGGATTTATATTCCAGCGGATGTATATGATGAAGAACTTGACTGTTCTTGACAACATCATACTTCCGGCAGTAAGATCAAAGAAGAATCATGAGAGCCGCAGGAAAACTGAGGAGAGGGGAAAGGCTCTCATGAAGAGGCTGGGGATTGATGATGTATGCGAGAACGATATAAATGAGGTGTCCGGCGGTCAGCTACAGAGAGCCTGTATCTGTCGCAGCATGATAAATTCTCCGAAAATGATATTCGCAGACGAACCTACAGGAGCGCTTAACGGTTCAAGCTCGGATGAGGTAATGGATGAGCTGCTGTCGCTGAATCGTGACGGAACAACGCTTATGTGCGTGACACATGATCCGAAGGTCGCTGCAAAATGCAGCAGGGTGCTCTATCTTGTAGACGGAGGTGTAGTCGGAGAAAAGAAAATGGGACATTTTGATCCAAATGAAATGTCCATACGTGACAGGGAAAAGGAACTGAATAGCTGGCTCATGGAGCGAGGCTGGTAACCCCAAAAAAACAGAGCACATAAGTGCTCTGTTTTTTGCGGTATAATATCTGTACAGGATTTTATATACAGGAATATTATTCCTATATTAATTAAATTGCAAAAAAGAAGGCCTCCTGCAATCTCTTGCAGGAGGTCTCATGAACATTATCTGAAATCTTATTTTGTTTTAGGATCAAGAGATTTGACCTTTTTCAGAAGGAATAACTGTATCTGGAGAGCATCATTAGGAGTAATGCCGCTGGTTGAGTTTTCGTAAACGTTGGCATTGAACTGTCCTCTTACAGTTATGTGCTTGTCTGAAGTACCATCGAGACCGTAAAGGTCGCCGTTTGAGATAGACTGCATGATGAGAACTGCATCGTTCATCTTTACATTTCCGTCGCAGTCAGCATCGCCCCATATAACATCATCTGTAGGAACGATAACTCCGGGAGTTATATCTGAAGTATCGTTCTCAGGCTTTGTTCCGTCAGGCTCAGTACCCCAGATGAGTTTATCATCGGCGTAGAGTGTGATAGCATCTGTGATAGCAGCAGCGTCGTTGTCATCCTCGAAGGAAACAAGTCCATCGTAGCTGTAGTCATTTGTTGAATCCCAGTGCGGGAATATGTATTTTTCCTCATCCATTTTTGTTACGAATGCGAACTGATATACACGGCTGCCGTAGAAATCGCAGTTCTTCCACTGTATATCTACATAGTATGTACCCTTATCATCGTACTTGAACGGACCTGTGAGAAGAGCTTCATTCTTTCCGTCTGAGTAGCTCTTTTCCTGGTCGTAGTCGATACGAGTCTCTAAACAATTGATGTCGTAACCGGCTTCGAGCAGCTCAGAGATATTGAAGTAATATCTTGCTCTGAGGTCACTCTCGAACTTAGGAGGATTGATAGTTCTGTTGTAAACGACTATCTTGAGCTGAACGCTGTTGTCCTGCTCCTGATTCTTTCCGCCGGCAACATAAAGGCCTGTAGGAAGCGGATTGCCCTTAGCGTCTACCTGATCGAAACCAGCCTTGGCGTTCTTGGACATATCAAAATCAGGGATGGTGTAGTTCTGCTTTTCAAGCTCTTTGCCCTTAGCACCGTAGAAGTGGTAGAGGCCTGCGAGATCGCCGCAGAATGCAGCATTATAGTCGTCAGTTACTTCGTTGTAGATGTAGTCAGTAGTCTCATCAACGTGTTTGTCGTTGAGGTCAGGACCGCCGACGAGGGCACCCCAGAGGGTATGTACCTGTGCTATCGGATCTTCCATTGACTGCTTTGCTGAGCAGTGTGAAGAACGGTGGTGAGGATGAGTAGCGTAGCTGTTCTCGTAGCCTACCTCGTAAGCATAACCCATCGGGTTATCGCCGAGGATGTATTCCATCTGATCCTTAGCCCACTCAACGAATCTCATATCGCCTGTTTCCTTGGCATAGACCATAGCCTGGAGGCCGGCAGCAGTGTTGTAACGTGCGCTTCCGTAGCCTGCAACAACAGCCCAGCCGTTAGGAGACTTAGCGATGTAGTTTCCGGGCTTTTCTTCAAGATCAGGGATCTTGTCGTAGGTGAAAGGCATATTCCAGAGGAGGTCATCCATGCCGAAGTACTTATGGCCGGTAACGCCTGTGTAATACTTTCTCATGGGCTTTGTCTTGGAAACATTGCCCTTATCGTCCTTAGTCTCGATAGCCTCGCCCTTTTCAACAGCAGCAGCAGTCTCAGGGCTTACGCCTGCCCAGAACTCAAGGTTCCAGTTGAAGATGTACCAGTCACGAGCGGTATTTGTAACAGGAGCGAGCTTAGCGAAAACTCCGCCCCAAACTGTATCCCAGCAGTGAACCCAGATGTTCTGCCAGCAGTTACCTGTATCGCTCATTATACGCTTGAGGTAGCCTGTATAAGGGTGAGCGCCCTTTGCGTTTTCAACGTCCTCATCAACAGCGATGATGTCGTTGATGTAGTCGTAATTTTCTGTGCAGTAGTAGAGCCATACAGCAGCCCATGAGAGCTCATCGTAGTCATAGCTTGATGTATAGAAGCCGCCGTCGTATCCAAGGCTGGTAGCTATAGGAGTAGTAGCACCGGCGTCCATCTGCTCTGTATGAGTTGCAACAGCGAAATCATAAAGTGCTTTTGCGTATTTAAGGCTCTTTTCAGCATATGCCTTATCAGTGTCCTTGAAGTTGAGGTAGTTTACAGCAAGTGAAGCTGCAGCGCCTGCTGCCTGATCTGATGCAGGCATTTCTTTTGTAGCGAAATATGCCGGACGCTTAACGCCGCATGAAGATGAAGCAACAACAGTGCCGTCGACCTGAAGCTCAGGAGGACACCAGTAGTTATGGTCGTTGTTACCTTCACCGACCTGATAGCAGTAAGCGATAACATTGTCGTCGTCATCCATGAAGGTAGCCTTCATAAAGTAATCGT
>Ga0116145_1000265_pt1 | contig 66511 bp, 48 predicted proteins | sample AD_JPNHG1_MetaG_FD_89747 | JGI IMG/M metagenome (GOLD analysis project Ga0116145, IMG submission 89747) | Active sludge microbial communities of municipal wastewater-treating anaerobic digesters from Japan - AD_JPNHG1_MetaG | ecosystem: Engineered > Bioreactor > Anaerobic > Digestate | place... | reverse complement strand
TCCAAGAATCCGCGTGGGACTGCGACGCCCGCGATTCTGGCCGCAGGCTAGGAGCACCGAGGAGGCGATGCAACGGAGAGCATCGCTGACGACGTGCGACAACGCCTGCGGCCAGAAGTCGCGGCGCCCCTTCGGGTTGCGGCGGCAGCGGAGCGCCTGCCGCGTTGCGTCTCCTCAGCGATGCGCTCCGCAGCATCGCCTGCGGAGCCGCGCCTTGCATCCGTCCCGCTGCCGCCGGCAACGCAGCCCACGGGGATTCTTGGACAGGCTCCTAGAGCCCGAGCATTCCACCCTCCTGGAGGTCTCCATGACTTCGGGAGGCAATGTACATGACCCTGGAGGGCTTCGATCGCCGACCGCCTCCCCCAGGTTCCAGACCTGCGGGAGGTTTCACAGGGACCCCCGCGATGCGGACGTGTCGTCCACGGCACCGCGGCAGGCGCTCATGCTGCTTGCGTCTCCTTTGCTCGAGGTCCCCCCCTGGGAGAGCACATCCCCGTGAGCGAGATCGTCCGCCGCGACAGCCGCCGACTCGGCGAGACCCTGCGCGACTTCACCGACCTGAGCGAACAGCAGATCGAGCGCGCCGCCCAGATCGCCCGGGCCACGGGCCGCCGCATCGGCGAGGTGCTCGAGAGCAGCGGCGCCATCACCCCCGAGCACAAGCAGCGCGCCCTCGGGCGCCAATGGGGCCTCCCCTTTGTGGACCTGCGCGACTACGCGTTCAGCGACACGGCGGTCCACAGCGTCCCCGAGCGCCTCCTCAAACACCACAAGGTGATCCCCCTCCAACTCGACGGCAGCACGCTCACGCTGGCCCTGAGCGACCCGCTCAATGTGCGCGCGATAGACGAAATCCGCCTGACGACGGGCTTCGCCGTGGAGGCCAAGATCGCCGTCGAGGACGAGATCCTCCGCGCCCTTGACCGCTACTTCGGCCTCCCGGCCGCCGATGTGGCCGGCATGATCACCACGGCGGCCAAGGAGGCCGAGCGCGTCGAGGTCGAGGCCCCCCCCGATTCGCAGGACGAGGCGGAGGACCTCCGCCTCGACGAGGACGAGCCCGTGATCGTGCGCCTCGTGAGCCTCATTCTCGCGGCCGGCGTGAGCAAGGGGGCGAGCGACATCCACATCCAGCCCGAGGAGCGCTCGCTGCGCGTGCGCTACCGGGTGGACGGCGTGCTGCACGACGCGCCGAGCCACTCGTGGCGATACGGCCGCGCCCTCACCGCGCGCCTCAAAGTGATGGCGGCGATGGACATTGCGGAGAAGCGACGGCCCCAGGACGGGCGCATCTCGTTCACCTGCAACGGCAGGCGCTACGACCTGCGCGTCTCGAGCCTCCCCGGTCTCCACGGCGAGAAGCTCGTCATGCGCATCGCCGAGCACGCCGCCTCGCAGGTGCCCCTCCACAAGCTCGGCTTCACCGAGGACCAGCTCCGCCGCTTCGAGGACCTGGTGACCCGTCCCTATGGCCTCATCCTGGTCACCGGGCCGACCGGCTCCGGCAAGACCACCACGCTCTACTCGGTGCTCGAGCGCCTCAACAGCCCCGAGAAGAACGTCCTCACCGTCGAGGACCCCGTGGAACGCAGGATTCCGGGGGTCACCCAGGTGCAGGTCGGCTCCACCGCCAAGTCGCCCCTCACCTTCGCCACGGCGCTGCGCTCCGTGCTGCGCCAGGACCCCAACATCGTGATGGTGGGGGAGATCCGTGACCACGACACGGCCCTCATCGCCACCGAGGCCTCGCTCACGGGCCACCTGGTGCTCAGCACCCTGCACACCAACGACGCGCCGGGCGCCGCCCCGCGGCTGCTCGACATGGGGGTGGAGCCGTTCCTTGTCTCCTCGTCGCTCCTGGGCGTGCTGGCCCAGCGCCTGGTGCGCATGCTGTGCCCCAAGTGCCGCGAACCCTATGACCTCCCGCCTGCCGCCGTCGAGCGCCTCGCTCTGCCCATCGGCGCCAGCGTGGAGGGCCTCCAGGCCTACAAGCCTCGCGGCTGCCCCGCCTGCGAGCACAAGGGCTACCGCGGACGCCTGGGCGTCTTCGAGTTGCTGGTGGTGACCGACGAGATACGCAGCCTCGTGCTCCGGCGCGCGCCCGCGGCCGAGATCGCGCGGCTGGCCGCCGAACAAGGCATGATCACGATGCTCCAGGATGCCGCCGCCAAGGTGCTCCAGGGCGTCACCTCCATGGAAGAGGCCCTCCGCGTAATTGACACGCAGTAGCCTGGCCCCCTGATCCGAAACCGCCCGCCCCCTCAGGAGCGGGCCCTCTCTCTCCCACACTCCCCTCCCACGGCGAGCCCCATTCTCTCACTCGTGGCCCGTCCATTCACGTTTGCCCCCTGCCCGTTCGGCCGCTATGATACCCCGGGCAAGCTCTTCAGGAGGCGCGAACATGAGGACCGCAGCGGCAATGTGCGTGGGGCTAGCCCTCGTCGCGGCAGCGGCGCTCGCCGCAACTCCCGACCCGCTCGACGAGGCGTGCTGGATATGGTCCGACAAGGATACCAATGCCATCCCCAAGCCCCTGAGGGACGCCGAGTTCTCCTTCTGGCGCAACTACGAAGTCCCCGCCGACCCGAAGAGCGCGTCGCTGCGCGTTACCGCCGAGAGTGAGTATGCGCTGTTCATCAACGACAAGAAGGTCGGGTCCGACGACTTCTGGCTGACCCTCGAGACGTACGACATCAAGCCCCTCCTCGTCCAGGGCAGGAACCGCATTCTCGTCAAGGCGCGGACGAAGAACTGGTACGCCGGCCTCTTCGTGGCAGGCTCCATCGAGATGGCTGACGGGCGGAAGATTGCGATCCGCTCGGACGCCACGTGGGACTGCACGAACGACCTCGACAACAAGACAGCGAAAGCCGAGGTGGTGATCCAGGGCCTCAACGGCGGCTGGTGGAACAACTGCAACCGCCTGATGGTCATGCCCGACGAGTGGTATCGCCTGAACACGGAGCTTGTGACCCCCTGCATCCCCTGGGCGAAGCCCCTCGCCGGCGGCAAGCTGAAGCTGCTCTTCGTCCAGCCGCGCGTGACCCAGCGCGACACCGTCGAGCTGCTCCAGCGGGCCGACGTTGACGCGACGATCGTCTTCAGCGACTTCTACGAGTTCACCCGCGACCAGCTTCGCCAGCCCTTCTTCCCGCCCACCAAGGGCATGCGGCGCGAGGACATCGTGGCCGACCTCACGAAGGCGCTCCAGGGCACCTACGACGCGGTCATCCTCGGCCCCGTCGAGGAGAGCGTCTTCTACGAAGCTGTTGCCGACAAGCTGAAGGCGATGGTCCAGGGCGGCACCGGCCTCATCTACACCGCCATCCCGCCCCGCAAAGTGGCGAAGCAGGGCGAGAAGAAGCCCGTACTCGACCCAGCCTTCGAAAAGGAACTCACCGCGGCGCCCATCACCACCCCGCCACCGATTCTCGCCCAGGGCATCCCCTACGCGGCGCTGCCCGGCTTCCGCCTGACCGAGAAAGACAAGGAGAAGGACTACCGCAAGGTCGCCGCCCTCTACCAGTTCGGCAAGGGCCGCGTCATGCGCCTCACCCTCGCCGGCGGCTGGGGCCTCTTCGCCAACGCCCCCGACCGCAACGACCTCCACTACGAATACTACCAGTCCTTCGCCATCAAGGCCATGCTCTGGGCCGCCGGCCGCGAGCCAGCCGTCCAGTTCCACGACTTCCCCACCTTCCTAGTGGGCGAGAGCCCCCAGCGGGGCTTCCGCCTTGCGGGCAAGGGGGACTACACAGTCTCCCTCGCCATTCGCAGTCCCGAACGCCTCCTCGTCCCCCCCATTCACCCCATCGCCGTGCCGGGGCCAGGCCAGGACGCGGCGGCCCTCCGCCCGTTTCACGAGGCCCAGCAGCGTGTGAAGCTCGATGGCCCATCGGTAGTGCTGCTCCCTCTGCCGACGCTGCCTGCCGGCTCCCACTTTCTCGATGTCGTGGTGAGTGACGGAAAGGGGAACGTGAACTGGGCGACCGCAGCCCTGGATGTGGCTGCCCCCCTCCGCATCCGCGGCGTCACGCTCGCGCCGCCGTGGATACACCTGGCCGATGGGAGAGCCGCAGAACTGAAGGCCACGGCGACGCTGTCCGCCGCGGCGCCCAAAGGGGCGAGCGTGACCTTCGACCTCCTCGACAATCACGGCCGCCTGCTCGACCGCAAGGACATGACTCCGACGGCGGGCGCCGAGGCCGTTGAGACCACGTTCCGGATTCGGTCCTTCGCCACCACCCTCGGCCGCGTGAGGGCCGAGTTGCGCCTTGCCGGAGAGGTGTGCAGCGTGGCGGTCACCCGCTTCACCACGGTGCGGCGCGATTGGGACCGCTTCTTCTTTGTGGGGTGGGCGGGGTTCCCCGGCGACCACGCGGGCAACGTCTATGCCCGTGTGCTGGCCAGTCTCGGCTTCGATGCGGGGCGCGGCATGCGGGTGACGCACGACACCCTCGATGCTGCCGACACGGTGGCCCTGCCCGGCTACTCGGGCCTGCCCCGACACGCCTTCGACCTCACGCCCGAAGAGCTCAAGAAGCAGCACGAGGCGACGGAGAAGCTCAAGGAACAGCTCCCCTTCGACCCCGTGGCGTACTACTGCGGCGACGAGATTGACTACGGCGGCGGCGACGAGCTGCCCGGCCGCGTCATCGAGTTCCGCAACTTTCTCCGCTCACGCTACAAGACCATCGCCGCACTCAACAAGCAGTGGGACACCGCCTACGGCTCCTTCGACGAGGTCTATCCCATCAACAGGAAGGGCGCAGACGCGGGGCACGGAGGCCCCGCCCACAAGGGCAAGCTCATCCTCGAGAAGGACTACCTGGAACAGGCGAAGGCCACGGGCAACTTCAGCCGCTGGATTGACCAGTGGCTCAGCAACTACAAGGCGTTCAACGACATGGCCCGCCGCCCGCGCCAGGTCATCAAGGCATTCGACCCCCACGCCCGAGTTGGCGTGGACTGCCCGATGTGGCCGATGGCAAGCTGCGGGCACGACTGGTACACGTTCATGCAGGAGTTCGAGATGTTCGCCCCCTATGGCAAGGAGGGCGAAATCCTGCCCTACGAGGACGCCCGCTCGTTCGCCAAGCCGAACTCCTTCCTCGGCCTGGAGTACGGCGGCTACCTCTACAACGCCTTCTGCCGCGGCGAGGAACTGACCGACACCGAGTGGCACCACTGGCGCGTGTGGCACGGCCTGCTTCGCGGCTTCACGAGCACCTGGTTCTACCAGCTCACGCCGCCGGGCAACGAGTCGTGCATCAGCCCCGGCCTCACGCCGGTCGCAACGCTCCAACAATACGCCCGCGACCTGGCGACGATTCGCAGCGGCTACTACAACGTCTTCACTCGCGCGCGCCGCGACTGGGGCGGCATCGCCCTCCACTACTCCGTGCCCAGCCGCCTGCTCTGCCCGCAGGTGCCCGACTTCGGCGCCGAGCGGCCCTTTGACTTCCATTTCCTCATCCAGATTCTCCGCGACCAGGTCGGCCAGCCCTACACGATGGTGGCCAACGAGCAGATCAAGCGGGGCGGCCTCCGTGGCTACAAGGCGCTCATCATGCCCCTGTCCCTCGCCATCGGCGAGGAAGAGTCGCGGGAACTGACCCGCTTCGTCCGCGGCGGCGGCCTGCTCATTGCCGACGCCCGCCCCGGCCTCGCCGACGAGAGCGGCCGGCTCATCAACAGCGGCCCAAACCGCGAATCCAACGAATCGAGCGAATCAGGAATCAGCGTTCGCCATTCGCGTGATTCGCAGGATTCGCGGTTCGCTGCTTCCGCTTCCGCCCTCTTCGGCCTCACGTGGAAGAAGGAACTCGGCCGCAAGATGCTCACGGCCTCGATCAGCGGCGACTACAAGGGCGTGGCCATCGCGACCCCTGTCCAGAGGTTCCCCGCCGACCCCGCCGTGGTCATCAACGGAGCGAAGGCGCTCTGCGAGGTTGACGGCATCCCGCTCGTCACGTGGAACGACGTTGGAGAGGGCTCAGCGGTTTGCCTCAACATCCCCTTCAACTACTACCGCGGCTACCCGACGCCCGAGCACCTCTATGCCTACACGGGCGAGCCGGGCCACAACCGCCTGATCGGCGCCCTCCTCACCGTCATCCTTCGCGCGCACAGGATCGAGCCGCCGGTGCGTGTGGATTGCCCGGAAGGCCGTTGGCTGCCTGGCCTTGAAGCTTCGGTTCACAGCGACGGGCGGGCGCGCTACATCGGCCTCACCAAACAGCGCAAGGCCAGACAGGAGGGCGACGCCGAGGTCCTGGTCCGTGCGCCTCGGGAGGGCCACGTCTACGACATGCTCAACGGCCGCTACGCAGGCTCCGAGCCAACCTGGCGGGTCAGGCTTGGAGCCGCCGACGTCCAGCTCTTCAGCATCCTCCCCTACTCCGTGACGGGCCTGGCTACTGACCTGAGGCAGACAGTGGCCCGGCGCGGCGGAGCCATCGAGGGGCGCGTCCGCGTGGCGCGGAGCGGCGGGCCGTTCGTCCGGCCCGTCCGCCACTTCATCAGTCTTCAGGTGACGCGGCCCGACGGCCAGGCGGTTCGCTATCTTGCCCAGACGCTGGAGACGGGCGGCGGAACGGCGGTTTTCACCATTCCCCTGGCTCTGAACGAACCGACGGGCGCGTACCTCCTCACGTTCCGCGACATCGCCAGCGGCGCCCGCGGCGAGGCCAGGGTCCAGGTGGAGTAGCCTGCCGCCCGAGCCGAGCCGGGCGCCTCCCCGCAGGGCGCATGGAGGGCTTGCCGCCCGACGCGGCTCATGCTAGACTCTTGGGGTTGCCTCCTCGTGGCGGAGCGAACGGACGCATGGATCTGCCGGTCATAGACCCGCCCATTTTCCCGCGCTGGATATGGATCGAAGAGATCACCTTTTCGCACATCCCCCTCGCCACCTACATCACGGCGTGCATGGTGCTGGCGCCGGTATTCGAGTACATCGGGTGGCGGCGGCGCGACGCCCGCTACGACCGCCTGGCGGCGGGGCTCATCTGGTTCTCGCTCACGCTCTTCTCGCCGGGGGCGGCCCTCGGCACGGGCATCCCCATGTGGATCATGGGCACCTATCCCGAGTTCTGGTCGCGCTGGTCCAACCTCTTCTTCTGGCCGCTGATGGCGCAGTTCGTGTTCTTCATCTTCGAAGTCATCTTTCTCTTCCTGTTGTATTACCTGCTGTGGAACTGGAGCGTGAACCACAAGCGCCTCCACATCCTCCTGGGGGCGGTGGCCGCCTTTTGGGGGCTGATGGTGCAACTCGTGTGGGACGCCGTGGGCGGCTACATGCTGACGGCGAGCCGCGCGTTGCCGGGCGTGGATGAGCCGGTGGCCTGGTCGGCCCAGGCCTTCTTCAACCCCAGCCTGCCCTTCCTGTTCTCGCACAGGTTCGTGGGCAACATCAGTTGGGCCATGATGGTGACGGGCGGCGTGCTGGGCTTACGGGCCGTGGGCAGGAAGCCTGCGGAAGATCGCGCCTACTACAACTGGGCGTCGCACCTGACCTTCACGATCGGGGTGCTCGCCTCCTTCGGAATGCCCGTGATCGGCTGGTTCTACGCCCAGGTGATCGGGCGGCATGCGCCCGTGGCCTTCCACGCGATCATGGGCGGCCACCAGGCCTGGATGTTCATCGCCAAGGTGGCGCTCATCGCAGTGTTCGTGGCTATCGGCGGCGCCTACATCTTCCTGCGCTACCAGAGCCGCCTGTTGCTGTGGGGGCTCACGGCAGGGCTGGGCCTTCTGTGGGTCGTGCTCACAATCCACCCGCCACTGAAGTGGCTCGGCGATTCACCCTGGGTATGGCGCGGGGCCTACACGGTGCTGCTTGCCGCCCTGGCCGCGCTGCTCTGGGGCATCCGGGGCAGAGGCAGCGTGGAGACCAAGGGGTGGAAGTGGGCCATGTTCGCCGCCGGCCTGGCCAGCTTCTTTGCCTTCTGCATCGGCGGCATGGTGCGCGAAGGGGCAAAGAACCCTCACACCGTCTATGGCGAACTCGAGAAGCCCGAAGCCCTTCCCCGCGAGCGCGACCGCTTCCTGCTCTACGACCGCTGCGTGCAGTGCCACCACAAGACGATCAACGAGTTCAACCGCTATGATCATCGCCGGGCCTGGGCCGACATCCTGGGCGACGCCAACCATCGCGGCGTCGGAAGAGACGCCGACGAGCGCGACCGCCTCCTGCGCTATCTGGACAGGTACTACCGATGAGTGCGACGGCGATAGACGTGCCCCTCCTCGGCGCGAAGTGGACCATCGGCCTCACCGCCCTGCTCCACACCGCCGTGGCCTCGCTCTCCATTGGCCTGGCCGCGCTCGTCACCGTGCTCCAGATCGTCGGCTACCGCAACCGCGACCGCCGCTACGACCTTCTGGCCCGCCGCATGCAACTGGTCCACGTGTGCATCTACAACATCGGCACCATTGTCGCCATCGGCCTCCTCTTCTCGCTCAGCGGCCTGTTCCCGCAGTTCTGGAGCCAGCTCTTCGTCCACCAGTTCTGGAGCCTCATCGTCGAGGAGTTCATCTTCTTCCTCCTCGCCACCACCGTCACGTTCCACTACTTCTTCTGGCAGAAGATGTGGGGCCACAAGAAGCTGCACATCTTCCTGGGCGCGCTGCTCACCCCCCTGTTCCTGCTCCAGTTCTACCTCATCAACGGCATCGGCGGCTACATGCTCACGCCCGGCTATCAGACCGGCCAGGCCACCGTGGGAGGCCTGATTGACGGCTGGGACAGGATGGGCTTCTACAACCCCTCGTTCCTCATGCTCACAGCCCACCGGGCGCTGGCCAACGTGGCCTATGGCGGGTTCACCGTGGCGGCCATCTGCGGGTTCATGCACTACTTCACACACCGCGAGAAGGTCAAGAAGTACTACGAGGACAACGCCCGGTGCGCCTTCTACACCGGGTTCCTGTGCTTCCTCGGCCTGCCCATCGTCGGCTACTTCTACGCCCACGTGCTCAAGTACGAGGCCAACGAGGCCTATGTGAACCTCATGTGGGGCGGGGGCGACGTGGTGGCGCTGGGCATTGACTGGTGGTGGCTCAAGCAGATCTTCGTGGCAGGGATGTTCGGGCTCAGCCTGGGGTATTTCCACGACTCGGACAGGCGCACCGGGGCCAACTTCGCCTTGCCGCGGGTGCTCGTGTGGAGCCTGGCCCTCTTCTACCTGCTCTATTACATGAGCATGGGCATGATCATGACCTGGAAGTTCTTCTTCGCCATGGCCGGCGTCGCGGCGGCAGCGGCGCTTCTCGCCGGGCACCTCGTCCGGTACCACAAGGGCTCGGGCCGGGCGCTGTTCATCCTGATGGGTGCGCTCTCCTTCCTCACCGTGATGCTCGGCGGGTACGTGCGTGAAGCCGCGCGCCCCCGCTTCGTGAACCGCTATTCACACTACGACCACGTCTACATCCCCGAGCAACGCCAGCCCGTGCTCATGGTCAACAAACGGCCTGAGGACGTCTTCACCCCTGAGGAACTCGCCGCGGCCAAGGCCCCGCCCAAGGGGGCACTCATCCAGGCGGGCGGCGTGGGCCAGAAGCTCCTCGACCCCGTGGCCCTCATCCGCGTCCACTGTTCAGGCTGCCACACCCTCGAACGGGTCAAGAACTACAGGCTCACCGACCGCTGGAGCCTGATCGTGAGTCAGATGCGCGCCTATGGCCTCAAGCTCTCCAATGACGAGGCCCGGCTCATCGTGGAGCACCTCGAGGCCGCGAAGCCCTACTAGGCAGGACCTGCCATGACGGACGACAGCCCCCAGCCCGAAGCCGCCCCGCCTCCATCCGAGGACCCCAGGCTCGAGACCTACAAGGACGGCGTGAGGACGCTCAACTGGTTCGTGACCCCCGTGCCCCTCTTCAAAGAAGAGGAGCTCGAGGCCATGTTCGAGCCCTATCCTCTCACCCAGCCCGCCGACGACCAACGCTGGGTCCTTTGGACCGTGCGGATATGGGTCGGGTTCACCCTCTTCTCGATCGCCTTCATCCTGGCCCTGCTCGTGGCCGGCTTCTTCTACGGTGGGCGCTGATGCGGCTCCTCGGGCGCGTGGTCCTCACCTGCCTCAAGCTCTTCGCCCTGGCCTTCGTCGGCTGGCTGCTGCTGCTCCAGATTCCCGAACTCCTCTACGACTTCGGCCCCAAAACCCCTGTGATGATCGAGTCGCCCGCCGACCTCACGCCCGGGCGTTTCCGCTCGGCCACGTTCGTCTCCATCGCGGGCACGCCCAACTTCGACAAGGCATTCATCTACCGGCGCTACGGCCTCGACCTCACGTACTTCACCCTCGACCCCTACGGCCACCGCATCGTCGTCAAGACTTATGACAAGGTCACCGACGACTGGCGGCAGCTCACCCGATTCGTCGGCAAGCTGCGCGCCTTCCGCTACCAGCCCTTCTCCTACCGCATCCGCAGCATCTTCGAGGAGAAGCAGGGGGTCAAGCTGCCCGACGATGCGTTGTACCTCGGCTTGTACGATATGCCGAAACCAAGCGGATGGCAGGTTGGGGCGGTGATCTTCGCCAGCATCCTCTGGGTCGTGATGCTTTATCTCTTCTTCATCCGCCGACGGCATAGGCTTGCCCCCGCGCCGCCGGCGATCAGCCCACCACCTTGACCCCGCCCATGATCGCCAGGAACATCAGCCCAGCGACCAGCCAGATGATCACGGCCACGGCCGCCACGGCGATGCCCAGCAGCGGCACGTACGGGCGGTAGGCGCGGTACACGCGGATGAAGAAGATCTTGAGCAACAGCAGCGCGATCAGGCCGAAGGCCAGCAAGGCATGGGTGAACACCCGCGCATCAAACCGCTCGGCGTAGTTGCCCGCCGCGAAGTACCGCTCCATCATGTCGAGGCCCACCCAGGCCAGAAACAGCGCGTAGACCAGGAACACATAGCCGCCGATCCGATGCACCCGCATGAGCAGGCGGGCGCGCGGCGAGGGGTCCCCCTTGCACCCGAACACGCGCATCGCGGTCGCAAATTCGACTAGGGCCAGTGCTACAAAGCCCAAGGCCACATAGGTTTTCTCGAACTGATTCATTTCACTCCTCGCTTTCGCGCGGCCCACCCACGGTGCGGGCAGCCAACCAGGCCGCCAGGATGAGCAGCACAAGGCTGCCCGCCAGAACGGAATGGCGCCCAACGCTCGATGCATCGGCCGCCATTGCCCTCAATGCATGCTCCAGCCAGGCCACCGGGCTGAAAGGCGAGGCCGCCGCCACAACGCCGGCCAGCGGCCCCGCGGTCGGCACCAGGCCCGACAGCAACACGAGGACCCCCACGCCCAGGGCCCCGGCCAGGTGCACCTCGGCATTCGTCCTCACCGCCACGGCCAGCAGCATGCCCAGGGCATTGAGCGTCAGCACGCACGCGCACAGCGCACCCGCGGCACTCAGCAACGCGCCCCCCGCCGTGGGCAGGCCATGGACTACTGCCAGCAGCCCCACCACGGGCGCCGTCTGCACAAGGTCCACCACGCCGCCCGCCAGCAACAGGTCCGACCATACGATGCTGCGCGGGATCGGCAGCAGAGCCAGCCGCGTCCACTGCCCCTCGGCCCGGCGCCGCACCAGGCCCACGGCCGCCCCGAAGAACGAGACGAACACGGTGAGGACGCACAGGCCGCACGCGCGCGCTCGGAGCGGCATCGGGGCGAACACAAACGGCAGCCCCAGCAGCAGCGCCACGCCCACTCGAAGGGCGAGCGCCCGCCGGCTCGAGAACGCCGCCGCCAGTTCCAGTTGCAGCACGTTCGACGGCGTCACGGCCCCAGCTCCCTCCCCGTCTTGAGAAGGAAGGCGTCGCGCAAGGTGGCGCGCGCCACTTCGACCCTCGCCACCTCGGCCCCCGTGGAACCCACGTGTTCGAGCAGGCGCGGCAGATGCCTCGAATCGCCGATCAGCGCGCGCAACGAAGTGCCGTCCTGCGAGAACGCGCGCACCCCGTCGAGCGCTGGTGGAGGCACCCGCACGCTGCCGGCGAGGACCAGGTGCACCTCGCACAGGGGCGACACCTCGCGGATCAAGCCCTCGGGCGTACCTTCCGCAACGAGACGTCCTGCCTCCAGGAAGGCCACGCGCGAGGCGACGCAGGCCGCCCACTCCACGTCGTTACTCGCGATCCAGGTGGTCTGCCCGCGCGCACCTCGCTGGCGCAACAGGTCGGCGAGTTCAACGACGAACTGCTCGTCCACGCCCGCTGTCGGCTCGTCAAGCACCGCGAGCTCGGGCTCGTGGCAGAAGGCCTCGACGAGGGCCAGCTTGCGCCGCATCCCGAACGAGTATGTCGCTACCGGCTCGTCACGGTATGGGGCCAAGCCCGCGCGGTCGAACAACCACGCGAGGCGGCCCTCCAGGGCCCGCCCATTCCGGCCATAGGCCTGCGCCACAAAGCAGGCGTTCTGCCAGCCCGACAATGCTTCCCAGTGCGCACTCGTGTCCAGACACACCCCGAGCCGGCCCAAGTGGCGTCGGGAGCCGCGAGCCACCGGCAGGCCGAGGACGGCCAGACTCCCACCCCCAACCGGCTCGAGCCCCAGCAGCAGCCGCGTGAGAGTGCTCTTGCCCGAACCGTTGCGGCCGAGCACGGCATAGCACTCGCCGGCATCCACCGCCAGCGACACGCCGCACACGCCCCGCCCGGGCGCGTGTGCGCAAGTCAGGTTGTGGGCCTCGATGGCGGCCACCGGCGGGCTCCCAGCGTTCGCGTCGATCCTACTCGAAGCGCAGAATGGTCTCCGGGGTCACCCGCACATCGCCCCCAGGCACGGTGGCCACGACCTCGTACACCACCACGCGATCGCCCACCCGGCACGTCTGGCCGAGGAGCTTGCTGCGGGCGATGTGCCGGTGGAATGGCGGAGCGAGGGGGCGCAGCTTGCGGAGCACGACCTCCTGCGCCTCGGGCGGCTCAGACATTCCGGCTCCCATCCTGGCTGCTCATGCCCATGCGACTCCCGACCTCGCGCACGTCTTCGAGCGTGACGCGGTGCCCCCCTCGCGCTCGCACGTGCTGCTCGATACCCTGCTTCGCCATTGGCCGGGCGAACGCGGGGATTCGTTCGAGGCGCGCCAGGGCCTCGGCGTCCCATGCCATCTCGGCCCCCTCTGCGGGCCGCGCCGGGTCGGCGGCGGGCGCCGTCACCAGCACGCTGCACGGAGCGAGATGGGCGGCCGCCTCCGCGTTCGAGCCGATATCCGCCGTGCCGCGGTGATGCCCGAACCGCCCGACCACCATGAGCCGCGCGCCGATGGCGCCTGCGTGGTCCACCAGCACACGGTAGGCCTTGCCTCGAAGCAGCGATGCCGTGGGGCGCATTCCCAGGGCCGCCGCGCGGCCCGCGGCCTGGTCGAGGAAGCCCTGGTAGAGTTTCGCGAGGCCGTCGTCAATAAACGTCTTGTGCAGGGCTTCTTGCTTGCTCAAACCCACCTGGGCCTGGCGCTCGGGCGACAGCGAGCGCGCCATGGCTCCGAACACGGCCTTGTGAAGGTCGGGGTCATAGGCCGCGGCGACCTGGAGCGGGCAGCCCAGCGCCTGGGCGATGGAAGCCGCACTGTCCACGGCAGCCAGCGCCTCAGGGCTGCCGTCCACACCCACCAGGACCGGCCCTGCCCCGGCGGCGGCGCGCGCGATCAGCACATCGCCCGCCGCGGCCCGCAGCACGCGCCCAGCCGTGCTGCCCAGGCGACCGTCGCCCGCCGCGCCCAGCCCGTGTGCGCCCAGCACAGCCAGATCGGCTTGCAGTTCGCGCGCGAGGTTCAGCAGCACCGCATAGTTGCGTCCCTCGGCCACGCGCCCCTCGGCGGTAATGCCGCAGCGGCGGGCCTCGGCCAGATAGCTTTCGATGTAGCCTTTGGCAAGGGCATGAAAGCCCTCGCCCATGAGGGGAGCATGGGCCTCGCGCAGACGTTTGAGGGCCTCGCGCCCTTGGTAGTCGGCGGGGAGGCCCGGCTCCATCTCGCGGAATCGCGTGGCGTGGATCGCCACGTCGCAGGCGTGGCAGGCGAACACCTGTGCGCCGTGCGCGCGGGCCAGCGCGAGGGCCAGAGCCCCGCCGCCTGCGGCATCGGCCGACCCGTCCAGCGCAACCAGGATCCGCGTGAACCCCACTTTCCTGTCACTCCAAGCCGTCAGTCTGCGCCCTCGCGCCTATTGTACCCGGAATCAGCGCCCTGTCCACTGAGCACGACTTGCCCTGGTCGCTCCCTGCCTCAGGGGCTTGGGGGCGCGAAGCCGCGCCGCACGCTGTTCTCACAGAAGGTCTTGGGCTGCATGAACTGGCGGAGATAGTCGGGGCCGCCGGCCTTCGACCCGATCCCCGAGAGGCGCATGCCGCCGAACGGCTGGCGGCCCACCACGGCGCCCGTGATGGGCCGGTTCACATAGAGGTTCCCCACGCGGCACGCGGCGCGGGCACGGCGAATGTGCTCGGGGTGGCGCGTGTAGATGCCGCCCGTGAGGCCGTACTGGGTGTCGTTGGCGATGGCGATGGCCTCCTCCAGGCCGTCGGCGCGAATCACGCTCAGCAGCGGCCCGAAGATCTCCTCCTGGGCCAGAGGCGAGTCAGGAGCCACGTCGGCCACAATCAGCGGCTCCACGTAGTGGCCCTCCGCGCGCCGCGGACCAGGATCCCCGCGGAACACCACCCGCCCCGTCTCGGCGGCGAGCGCGGCGTAGCGCGCGAAGCGCTCGCAGGCCTCGGCGTTGATGAGCGGCCCGATAGCGGCGTGAGGGTCCCAGGCAGGGCCGATCGGCAGGCTGTCGGCCGCAGCAACCAGGCGCTCGACGAACGTGTCGTGCAACCTCGCGTCCACAATCACGCGAGAGCAGGCCGAGCACTTCTGCCCTTGATACCCGAAGGCCGAGGCCAACACGCCGGGCAGCGCCTGGTCGAGGTCGGCGTCGCCGGCGATCAGGATGGCGTTCTTGCCGCCCATCTCGGCGATCACGCGCTTGACGTGCCGCTGCCCGGGCGCCAGCCGCGCGGCCAGGCGCTGAATGCGCAGCCCCACGGCCAGCGAGCCGGTGAAGCCGATGAGGGCCACCTCGCGGTGACGGACCAGGTACTCACCAATCTCCTCGCCGCGGCCCGGCACGAACTGGATGACCCCGGGCGGCACGCCCGCCTCCCTCCAGACCTCCATCAGGTGCGCGGCGACGACCGACGACGGCTCGGCCGGCTTCATGAGCACCGTGTTGCCCGCCACGGCCGCGGCCGCGGTCACGCCTGTCAGGATCGCCAGCGGGAAGTTCCAGGGCGTGATCGCCACGGCCACACCCAGCGGCTCGTAGAAGTACTCGTTGGACTCGCCCGGCACGTCGCGCCGCCACGGCTCGGCCAGGCGCACCGCCTCGCGCGCGTAGTACTCGCAGTAGTCAATCGCCTCGGCCACGTCGGCGTCGGCCTCGCGCCAGCTCTTGGCTTCCTCGAACACCTCCCAGGCGGCCAGCTCGAAGCGGCGGCGCCGCAGCACCTCGGCCGCCCGCAACAGGCACTCGGCCCGCTCGCGAGGCGCGCGGGCCGACCACTCGGGGAAGGCGCGCGCGGCGGCCCGCACGGCCTGGCCCGCCTCGCGCCGCGATGCGAGGGCAACGCGCCCCACCACTTCGGCCGTGAGGCTGGGGTTGCGCCGCACGATCTCGCTCGCCCCCTCGGCCGCTCGGCCGCCAATCCACAGCGGGTAGCTGCGCCCGAACTTCTGGCGCACCGCGTCCAGCGCGGCCGCCATGGCTTGCCGCGCCTCGGGCCGCGCGAAGTCGCTCACCGGCTCGTTCTCGAACGGAGCGTCAAGAGTACGGGCCGAAGCCCGCGGTCCCACCGGCTCCGGGGGTTCGGGCTTGGCAAGCAGTCCAACGACCGGCAGCGGCGAGGCCCACATCTCGCGCACGAAGGCCGAGCGCGACGTGGCCTCGAGCAGCCGCCGCACCAGATAGGCCAGGCCAGGCACGAAGTCGCCGAACGGCACGTACACGCGCACGCGATGGCCGCGCTCGGCGAGCACCCGGTTGAGCTCGTCGCCCAGGCCGTAGAGCGTCTGGTACTCCACGGCACCCTGGGGCAGGCCCAGCGTCTCGGCGACGGCTATTGCGTGGGCGATGCTGCGCACGTTGTGGCCCGCGATCGCCGGGCGCAGCAGGGCGTGCTGCTCGAGCACGATCCGCGTCGCCGCCTCGAAATCGGCATCCGTGGCGGCCTTCGACTGGTGGACGGGCACGGGCCAGTTGCGGTACCGTGCCCGCAGCACCTCGTAGTCCCAGTAGGCGCCCTTGACGACGCGGATGTTCACGGGCGTGCCGCGCCGCCGCACCCAGTCGAGCAGGGCCGCCAGATCAGCGCGGTTCTCGGGCAGATAGGTCTGGAGCGTGATGCTCGCGTCGGGCCAGTCGCGGAACTCCTCCTCGAACAAGATCCGCTGGAAGATCTCGAACGTGAGGTCCTTGTGCTCGCGCTGCTCCATATCCACGTTCACCGAGGCGCCCGCCGCGCGCGCCGCGCGCAGGATCGCGCGCAACCGCGGGGCCACGCCCGCAAACGTGCCCAGCGGGTCCATGCCGTCGAACCGGCTGTAGAGTGATGTGAGTTTCAGCGACACGTTGAGCCGCGGCACGCGGCCCCAGGGGGCGCTATCGAGGGTCGGCGCCTCGGGCCACCCGGCCACCGCCTGCGACGCCGTTTGCAGAAGGCTCCGATACGTGTCCTGGTAAGCATCGGCCTCGCGCTCGCTCAGCACGGCTTCGCCCAGCGCATCGAGCGTGAAGGCCAGGCCCTGGCCCCGTAGCCGTTCGCAGACGCTGAGCGCCGAATCCAGGCTCGGCCCGGCGATGAAGCGCTGTTGGAGGCTGGCGACGAGTTCGCGCACGCGCCTCGCTGTTTGCCCGTCGGCGCCGGCCACCGGGAGGAAATCGCGCGGCTCGCCCACATAGGCGCGCAGGTACTCCATCAGGTGCGCATCGGTAGACAGGGCGGGGAACACGTCCACGAACCGGAAGCAGCCGGCGAGAAACCCGGCCCCGCCGCCGTGGCGGGTCCAGTGGACGAGGGGGTCTCGCTCGAGGCGGGCCGCATGGTCGGCGGGCCGCGCCGCCTCGATGGCGCCGATGAGTTCTGACCCGAGGCGCTGCGTCGCGGCCTCGATCGCGTCGTGGGCGCTCATTCCGGCATCCTCCTCGCAAAGCACACGGTCAGGTTGCGACTCACCTCAGTATACCATGAGCCCGGGCAAACATGGCGCCTTGCAGGGGCTAGGCCGAGATTGCAGGCAATCACGGATGGTCGTTATCCGGTGTTCGAGCCAGTCTCACCGCCCTTCTGCAATTCCTCGCGGTCCTCAGAGAGCAGGTCCCCGGCAGCGAAGAGCTTCCGACAACGCTGTGTCGCCTACCAGCGCTCCAGAGGACGAAAGACCGCATCGTCCCAGCCCCCCCTGCCGTGCCAAGGCCATCCGCGCTTCCTGATCCCTCCGCCAGAGGGCACGATAGGGAGATGCACTGCAAGTGGTGAGACTGTTGGGTCGCAGGGAACGTGGCTACAGCACCCGACAGACGTAGCACTTGAGGTAGCGGGACTCGGGGCAGGTGACTGAGACCGGGTGGTCGGCGGCCTGGCTGCGACGCTCGAGCACCTGCACCTCGCGGCTGGTGTCGAACGCGGCGTCGTTGAGCATCCCCACGAAGAGCGAGTCGTCTATGTGCTGTGAGCACGAGCAGGTGGCAAGGATGCCGCCCGGCTCGAGAAGCTGCATGGCGATCAGATTGATGTCCTTGTAGCCGCGCAGCGCGCTCTCGACGTCGCCCGTGGCTCGTGCGAACTTGGGCGGGTCGAGGATCACGAGGCCGAACCTCTGCCCTTCGGCGCGCAGGCGGCGCAGTTCGCCGAAGACGTTTCCTTGGCAGAACTCGACGTTGGCCGCGCCATTCGCCTCGGCGTTGCGGCGAGCCAGAGCCAGGGCAGGCTCGGACATCTCGATGGCCAGCACACCAGCCGCCTTGCCCACCACGCTGGCGAAGACCGCGAAGGCACCCGTGTAGGCAAAGCAGTCGAGCACGCGCCGGCCCTCGGCGAACGAGGCCACGGCGCGCCAGTTCTCGCGCTGGTCGAGGAACAAGCCTGTCTTCTGGCCGCCGCGCACGTCGGCAAGCAGGCGGACGCCGTGGACGGTGACCGGGACGACCCCGGGCGGTTCAGGGCCGGCCAGGGCGCCCACGGCGGGCTCGATGCCCTCCTTCTCGGCTACGTCCGTGTCGGAGCGCTCGAAGATGGCCCGAGTAGGGCACACGCGTTGGAGCGCGCCGAGAATCTCGGCCTTCCGCACGGCGAGGCCGAACGAGAGAATCTGCACCACCAGCCAGTCGGCGTACCGGTCCACCACCAGGCCGGGCAGGCCATCGCCCTCGCTGTAGACGAGGCGGTAGGCGTCGGTGTGGGCGGGGAGACCGAGCGTGTGCTCGCGAAGCGCGACGGCGAGGCGCAGGCGGCGCTCGAAGTACTCGGCGTCCACGGTCTCCTCGGGATTCCAGGTGGCGAGGCGCACGCGAATCTGCGAGCGGCCGTTATAGAAGCCCTTCGCTACGAAGTTGCCGCGGTCGTCCACCACGGTCACCAGTTCGCCATCGGCGGGTGCGCCCTCGAAGCGGGCGACAGAGCCGGAGAAGACCCAGGGGTGGCCGTAGAAGAAGGGTTTGGCCCGACCGCGCTTGAGGATGACCGTGCTCATCGTGGAGTTCGGATTGCGGATGGTGGATCGGGAACCGCGGCGTCGGAAGGCGCGCGTCACGCGTCACTTGGTGGCCGGGGCGCTCCGTTTCTGCGCGTGGGCGTGGTTTCGGATTGTGGCGGAAAGGACGTCCTCGAGGGTCTCTGCGGGAACGATCTCGAGTTCGTCGCGGATGGCCTGGGGAACGTCCTCCAGGTCCTTGAGGTTGCGCTTGGGCAGCACGATGCGTCGCAGGCCGGCGCGATGGGCAGCAAGGACCTTCTCCTTGATGCCGCCCACCGGCAGCACGCGCCCGCGGAGGGTGATCTCGCCGGTCATTGCCGTGTCGCTGCGCACGCGCCGGCCACTCAGCAGCGAGACAAGAGAGGCCGCGATGGTGACGCCGGCCGACGGCCCGTCCTTGGGGATGGCGCCCGCCGGGAAATGGACGTGGATGTCGTGGTCCTTGAAGAAGTCGGGCTGGATGCCCAGGTGATGCGCGTGGGCGCGAATATAGGTGAGGGCGGCCTGGGCGGACTCCTTGATCACGTCGCCGAGTTGCCCGGTGAGGGTGAGGCTGCTCTTGCCGGCCATGATGGACGACTCGATGAAGAGGATATCGCCGCCGGTGGCGGTCCACACGAGCCCGATGGCGATGCCGGGCTCCTTGAGGCGCTCGCGGGCCTCCAGCTCGAACTTGGGCGGGCCGAGGAATCTGGGGATGGCGGCCGCCTTGACCGTGAGTTTGCCGCCCTTGCCCTCGGCCACCTGCTTCGCGAGCTTTCGGCACACGGTGCCGATCTCTCGTTCGAGGTTCCGCACGCCGGCCTCCCGGGTGTACTCGCGGATGATGCGGCGGAGGGCGTCGTCCTCGAGCTTCACGCCCTTGCCCTTCAGGCCGTTCTCATCCACCTGCCGGGGCACGAGATAGGTCCGGGCGATGATCATCTTGTCGTGCTCGGCGTAGCCGGGGAGTTCGATGACTTCCATGCGGTCCCGGAGCGCGGCGGGCACGGGGTCGAGCAGGTTGGCGGTGGTGATGAACATCACCTTCGAGAGGTCGAAGGCCACGTCAATGTAGTGGTCGGAGAAGCTGAAGTTTTGTTCGGGGTCGAGCACTTCGAGGAGCGCGGCAGAGGGGTCCCCGCGGAAGTCGGCGCCCAGCTTGTCCACCTCGTCGAGCATGAACACGGGGTTGCGCGAGCCGGCGCGCCGGATGCCCTGGATGATGCGTCCGGGCAGGGCGCCGATGTAGGTGCGGCGGTGGCCGCGGATCTCGGCCTCATCGCGCACGCCGCCGAGCGACATTCGGATGAACTTGCGCTCCATCGCCCGCGCGATGGAGCGGCCGAGCGAGGTCTTGCCCACGCCGGGGGGTCCCACGAAGCACAGGATCGGCCCCTTGCCTTCAGGCTTGAGCTTCCGCACCGCCAGAAACTCCAGGATCCGGTCCTTCACCTTGGCCAGGTCGTGGTGATCCTCATCCAGCACGGAACTCGCGCGGACGATGTCCAGGTTATCCTCCGTCGCGATGCTCCACGGGAGCGCGATCAGCCAGTCCAGATGAGTGCGCACCACCGTGTACTCGGCCGACGAGGGCGGGATCTTGCTCAGGCGGTCGAGTTCCTGATCGGCCTCCTTGCGGGCCTCCTCGGGGAGCTTCGCCTCGTCGAGCTTCCGGCGCAATTCGGCGATCTCCGAGGAGTGCTCGTCGTCCTGGCCCAGCTCCTTCTGGATGGCCTTCATCTGTTCGCGGAGGTAGTACTCGCGCTGGGTCTTGCCCATCTCGTCCTGGACCTGGGTCTGAATCCGCGAGGCCACCTCGAGGGTCTCCACCTCGCGCGCGAGCAGGCCCACGACGCGCTGGAGGCGCTCACGCACGTTGGCGGCCTCCAGGATCGCCTGGCGCTCTTCCAGCGGCAGGCTGAGGTTGGCCGCGACGAAGTCGGCCAGCCGCCCGGGATCGGTGATGTTGACGAGGATCACTTTCACCTCGTCGGGCACGTTGGGCACGAGCGACACGATCTTCTGGAAGAGCTCGACGACCGACCGCGACAGGGCCTGGAGTTCGACGGAGTCGGTCACGGTCTCCTCGACCCGCTCGACGCGGGCGACAATGTGCGGCTCCTCGCGCACGATCTCGACGATGCGGATGCGCTCCATGCCACGCACGATGATCCGCGCGCCGCCGTCGGGCATCTTGAGCATCTGGAGAAGCAGGCCGGCGGTGCCCACCCGGTGGAGCGATTCGCCCGTCGGCTCCTCCTCGCTGGCCGTCTTCTGGGCGAAAAGGCCAAGCAGCTTCGGCTCGCGCGGCGCCACGTCGTCAATGCAGTGCAGCGACTTCTCGCGCTGCACCATCAGCGGGGCAACCATGTTCGGGTAGATCACCGCGTTCATCAGCGGAAGGATCGGCAGCTCGCTTGGGAGGGCGAGGCGCTCGTCGCGTTCTCCCGAGTTGGGTTTGGCCCCTTGGTCCATGCACAAGTCTCCGTGAAGGCCCGGTTCAAGGCGACGCAGGCGGCGCACGCCTCCGCGACGCGTCGCCCGCGGCGGCCATCGGCTTGCGGCGTCAGATTCGCAGCCGGATCACCTCGGTGTGCTCGATCCGCTCATTGCGCTTGGGGATATGGATGAAGAGGAACCCGTCGCGGTATGTGGCCACCCCGCCCTCCGGGGCGACGCACCTGGGCACGTGGAGGACGCACTCGAAGAGGCCATAGCGGATCTCGAGCTGGTGATAGACGCACTTCTCGTCGCGTCGCGGCTCGCGGCGAACGCCGCGGACCACCAGGGTGTCGGGGTGCAGCTCAATCGAGATATCGTCCACGTGCAGCCCGGGCGCCTCAATGCACACGACCAGTTCCGACTCGGTCTCGTACACGTCGGTCGGCGGCCGCCACAGCGCTGCGCAACTGTTGCTGAACGAGAAGTTCACGGACATTTCGCTGGCAAGGCGCGAGAGCTGCCCCTCGAGCCTCTTCAGGCGTCCGAGGAACTTGAGGCTTTCCGACGCCATAGGGGGCACCTCAACAGCAGGCCACGGTCGCACCAAGCCCTGGGAGCACTGCCCCGGGGCGAACCCAGGCAACTGTCCCTCGCACTATATCACATGCCCGGTCACCTGTCAAAACCCTCGGCCACCTTGATGACCCCGGCGGCCATGTCCGCGATGTCCGCCGGCTCCATCTGCTCGTGAAGGCCGAGGGTCACGACCTCGCGCAGTGCCGCCTCGGTGTGCGGGCACAACCCTTCGACGTAGTCAATGCGGCGGCCCCCGTGGCAGCCATCGAGGGGATGCGCGGAGGCGCCGAACGTGCGCCGCGACACGAGCGCTTCCATGCACAGGTAGATCGGCTTGCCGGTGTAGCCGTGCCCGCACGGAATCCCCTCGGCCCGCAGCGCCTCGGCAAACCGCGCGGGGTCGTGCCCCGTGATGCGCAAAGGGTAGAGCCAGTACGTGTGGCGGCCCCCCGACGTCACGGGGGCCGGGGCGACGCCAGGGGCGTGGCGGATCCGTTCCGTGAGCAGGCTGCCCAGCTCGTTGCGGCGGCGGACCACGTCGCCCACCCGTTCGAGCTGGGCGAGGGCCACGGCGGCTTGAAGCTCGGTCATACGGTAGTTGAGGCCGAGCATCACGTACCCGCGGGCTCCGGGTCTCCGAGGCCATCCCTTGTCGCGGAACAGGGCCATCCGTTCGGCCAGCGCCGGATCGCGGGTGATCGTGAGGCCGCCATCGCCGCACGTCATGTGTTTCGATTGCTGGAGGCTGAAGCACCCAATGTTGCCGACCGTGCCACACAGCCGCCCATTGTAGTCGGTCAGGTGGGCCTGGCAGCAGTCCTCGATGAGAGCGATGCCGTGCCGTCGGGCAATGTCGGCGAGAGCGTCGAGGTCGCACGGGTTGCCGAACAGATGCACCGCCAGCACGGCGCGGGTGCGTGGCGTGATCTTCGCCTCGACGTCGCGGGGGGCGATGTTGAGGGTGGCATCGGTATCGGCGAACACAGGGACGCAATTCTGGAACAGGATCGGCGCCACCGTGCCTGCGTCGGTGATCGGCGCGGTGATCACCTCATCCCCAGGCTCGAGGGCCAGCGCGCCGAGTGCCGTGTGGATGGCCGCCGTGCCCGAGGTGCAGGCCACGGCGTGCGGCATGCCATAGAGCGCGGCGAAGCGATGCTCCAGCTCGGGCACCATGGTGCCGCCCGGGCCAAAGAGGTTCTGCGAGCGGATGGCCTGGGCCGTCAACTCGACCTCGCGGTCGCCAAAGGGCCGCCGTGGCGGGAAGGGCCTCGTGCGCACGGGCGGGCCGCCTTTGATGGCGAGCATGGCCATCGCATGGCCTCCTCAACTCCTGCGCTTCAGCCAGTGCATGTAGCCGATGATCGCGGTAGCCAGCAGGCCCAACACGATCAGGCTCACCCCCAGCCGCGTGACCGAGCCGGCGACCGGCTTCTCCCCCTCCGTGAGCGCCTCGGTGGAGCCGAAGACCAGCACCAGCACCCCCGCGCCGGCGCAGGCCGCTCCGATGCCATAGGCCAGCAGCGTGGCAAGCCACGGCCTTCGACGCGGCAGCGGGTTGGTCTTGGGCCTCCTTCTGGCCATTCGGCTCCTCACTCCGCCCCGCTCCACAGAGTACCCGTCCGGGCAGACGTGTCAAGCACCGAACCCAGCGAAATCGTTGAAGCCAGATGCGGCGCATGCTATACTTGGCGGCGCCGTCGGCCGAAGCCGACTCGCCGGCCCCTCTGCTATCCGGCCACTCTGGGGCCCCCACGCCCACGCCCACGCCCGCGATACGCGGGAAGAGCACTCGCCCAATGGAACCCCTCGACGACTTGGAAAGCAAGAGCGTCTACATCATCCGCGAAGCCTATCACCGCTTTCGCCGCATCGCGTTGCTCTGGTCGGTAGGCAAGGACTCCACGGCGCTCCTCTGGATGTGCCGCAAGGCGTTCCTCGGCCGGGTACCGTTTCCGGTAGTGCACATTGACACGGGCTACAAGTTTCCCGAGATGTACCGCTTCCGCGACCATTACGTCCGGGAGTGGAGCCTGAGCCTGGTCGTCGCCTCCAACCGCGCCGCGCGCGACGCCGGGGTCGGGCCGGCCAAGGGCTCGAGGCTCGACTGCTGCACCGCCCTCAAGACCCAGGCCCTCCGCCAGGTGATCGAGGAGCACGGGTTCGAGGCGGTGCTTGTGGGCATCCGCCGCGATGAGCACGGCATCCGCGCGAAGGAGCGCTACTTCAGCCCGCGCAACGAGGATTTCCAGTGGGATTATCGCAATCAGCCCCCCGAACTCTGGGACCACTACAGGTCGCTCTCCGACGATGGCCAGCACATTCGCATCCACCCGCTGCTCCACATGTCCGAGCTGGATGTCTGGCGCTACATCCAGCGCGAGAGCTTGCCCGTCGTCGAACTCTACTTCGCGCGTAACGGCCAGCGCTTCCGCAGCATCGGCTGTGCGCCTTGCTGCACCCCCATAGACTCCGGGGCCGCGGATGTTGCCGAGATCATCGCGGAACTCGCAACGACTGACATTTCCGAACGGGCGGGCCGCGCCCAGGACAAGGAGCGCGCCGGCACGATGCAGCAGCTTCGCGCGCTCGGCTACCTGTGAGTCGCCATGGAGCACGACCCGCAATGCCCAACGATCGGTTGAAGGTCGCGTTCCTCGGCCACGTGGACCACGGGAAGTCCACCCTCATCGGCCGCCTGCTCTACGACACGGCGTCCGTGCCGCCCGACCAGCTCGAACAGCTTCAGTCCGACTCGGCCGCCCGCGGCCTCGACACTGAGTTCGCTTTCCTCCTCGACCACCTCCGCGAGGAGCGTGACGACGCGATGACGCTGGACACGGCCCAGGCCTTCTTCTACGCGGGCGACCGCGAGTATGTGGCCATTGACGCCCCAGGCCACCGCGAACTTCTCAGGAACATGCTCACCGGGGCCTGGGAGGCGCAGGCTGCCGTGCTGGTCGTGGACGCCCAGGAGGGCCCCGACGACCAGACCCGACGCCACGCCTTTCTCCTCTCCCTGCTCGGCATCGCCCGCTGTCTCGTGGCAGTCAACAAGATGGATCTGGTCGGCTTCGCTGCCGAACCCTTCGAGGCCGCGCGGGGCCAAGCGCTGGCACTTGTCGCCAGAGTCGGGGTCACGCCGGCAGCCGCCGTCCCCATCAGCGCCCGGCAGGGCGACAATGTGGCCATACCTTCGGACCGCATGCCCTGGTACCGCGGCCCCACGGTGCTCGAGGCGCTCGACGGCCTGCCGGGGGCTCACGCGGCCGAACGGCCGATGCGCTTCTGTGTGCAAGACGTCTACAACTTCGACGGGAGACGCTACATCGCCGGCCGCGTCGAGAGCGGCACCCTGGAGGCTGGCGGCCGCGTCCTGCTGTTGCCGCAGCATGCCGAGGCGCAGGTGTTGACCATTGAGCGGTTCATGAGCGACCGCGCGGCAGCGGAGGCAGGCGAGTCCATCGCCGTGACACTGCCCGACGAGCTCGCCGTGCAACGCGGCCAGGTCCTCTGCGCCCCCAATCGCCCACCGCGGCTGGCGAGATCGCTGACGGCGCGCCTCTTCTGGCTGGCCCCTCGCCCCCTCGAGCGCGGTGCCAGCCTCACGCTCAGGCTCTCAACCCAGGAGACGCCGTGCCGCGTCACGGCAATCGCGCGGCGGACGGACTCCTCATCCCTCGACATCCTGGAGCAAGAGGCGCGCGAGCTGGCAGCCGCGGAGGTGGCCGACGTGAGCCTTGAGACACCGACGGCCCTTGTGGTGGAGCCCGCCAGCGAAAACCCGGCGTTTGGCAGACTCGTCCTCGAATCAGACGCCCAGATCGTGGGGGCAGGACTCGTCGTGGAAGCCCGCTAGCGGGCTTCGCCACGCGCGGCGCTCGGACGAACAGGAGAGCAGGCGATGGAGTCAAACGCGGCGCCGCAGCACGGGTCGCGGCCTCTCGGGCTTTGGGGAGCTATGCTCCTCGCCGCCTCGGTGGGCGCCCTGGGCGGCATGCTCTACGGCGTGTCGGAGAATGTGCGCATTCTCGCCAGCCGCGAGATGGCCCCCCAGCGCCTCGACCTGTCCGGCCTCGTGGCAAGCACGGCGCAGGCGGTGGCATTGGACGGCGCGGCAATGGGACTCTTCCTCGCGCTCGTGGGGGCCGCCATCTGGGCCGCGGCCCGCTCACGCCACAGGGCGCTCGACCCGCCGGCCTTGCTCGGCGTTGCGGCCGCTGCCCTCACGCTCATCCTCGTGCGGGTGGGGCTATGGGACATCGTCGAGGAACCCGCCAAGCAGGCTTTCGTGCGGGCCGGACGTAAGTTCGTCTCCACCGAGGTCTGGCTCATCAGCGTGCTGGCGGCCGTGGGGGTGGGAGCCGGGGTGTGGGCGGCGTCCCGACGACCGGGGTGCGGGCGGCGAGTTGCGGGCCTGGCGCTCGGGCTTCTGGGCGCGGCGTTCGTGTGGTCCACCTGGTCGCTGTGGCTCGCCGGCGATGGCCAGACCAAGCCCCTGCGGGTGTCGGGCAACTGGCCCGCCACGGCGCTCGCCCTCGCCGCCGGCGGCATTGCGCTTGGCATATACCTCCTCGTCGCTGCGGCGACGCGCGGCAGGCGACGCCAAGTGCTTGTGGGGAGTGCACTGGCCGTCGCGTCGGCCGCCTGCCTGGCAGGCGGCACGCTGGGGCTGCCCCGCAATAAGCCGCATCTGAGCCGGGCCGCTCGACAGGGCAAGAGCGCCGATCTGCCGCAGCCTGCACCGCAACGCGATCTGCCGAACGTGCTGTGGATCGTGATGGATACGGCGCGCGCCGACGCCCTCTCGTGCTATGGCAACCCTCGCAAGACCACGCCTCACCTGGACGCCTTGGCTGCCGATGCCACGCTTTATGAACGCGCATTCACCGTGGTGCCCTGGACGCTGCCCTCGCATGCCTCGATGTTCACGGGCAAGCTCGCCTGTCGTCACGGCTGCACCGACGAGCGCCCTTGGCTCGATGGCCGCCATGTCACCATCGCCGAGCTTCTTGCCCGGCAAGGCTATCGCACCTTCTGCTGCACCGCCAACCCGTTCGTCTCACCTAAGTACAACCTGGCGCGAGGTTTCGATACCTATGTCCAAGTGAGCACCTTCAGCGAAGGCCGCAAGCGGCGCCTCCTCGTGCACCAGCTCCTCGATGCCCTGTCTCGCGCCGACCACGGGGGCCATACCGCCACCCGTCTCGCCCGCACATGGATCGCCGATTGCACCACGGCGAAGCAGCCTTTCTTCATTTTCCTGAACTACATGGAGGCCCACAATCCCTATGGCTCCACTCCGGCCAAGGACCGCTGGCTCCCCGACCAGAAGGCCCTCGACCGCGCTCTGGGCGTGTCGCAGGACTACCTGGCCTATGCCGCCGGAGCGCGGGCCGGCACACCCGAGGACTACGCCGCATTGCGCGCGCTCTACGACGGCGATATGACTTACCTCGACGAACGGATCGCGGAGGTCATCGCCGAACTCCGCAGCCGCAGTGTCCTCGACCACACACTGATCATCGTCACCTCCGACCATGGCGAGGAGCTCGGCGAGCACGGCCTCCTCGACCACTGCTTCGAGCTCTACAACACGATGCTCCACGTGCCGCTCATCATCCGCTACCCGGGCGCCGGGCCGCGCGGCTCCCGCCGCTCGGAAACCGTCCATACCACCGACCTCTTTCCGACCATTCTCGAAGCCATCGGCATGCCCGTGCCTCGGCAAGCAGGCCTTCACGGACGCACCCTGCTCGCCGCCCCCCAGGCAGGCCTGCGCTACGCCGTCGCCGAGCGCTACGTTTCGACGCCCTGGGCCGCGGGTCTGATGGAGCGATTCCCGCGGTGGAGCGGCGTGCCGCTCTGGCGGCGACTCCGTTGCGTACAGAGCACAGAGTTCAAGTATGTCTGGGCTTCAGATGGCGAGGAGCGGCTCTTCGACCTGCGCTCCGACCCTGGCGAGACGAAGAACGTGATCGCCCAGCGCCCCGAGGACGCTCGCGAGCTGAAGGAGGCCCTGGCGGCTGAGTTCCCATCTCCCCCAGCCGGCCGCGGCGAGACAACGGCTCCGCCATTGGAGGCACCGTGACGCACAGGCCCCTTATCGCCATCGCCTTGCTTGGCATGCTCCTTGCCCCGCGAGCGGCCGAGGCCTACATTGACCCGGGGACCACACAGTCGCTCTTCACCTTCCTCGCGCCAGTCTTCGCCCTGTTGGGGGTTTTCCTGGGCTATGTGCTCTGGCCGTTTCGCTATGCGATCTTTCACCTGTTCCGCAAGGCGAAGCCGCCCAGCGACGCGCCCCCACCCGCCTCAGAGGAGCCGCCGAAGCCGGAATGACCCCCTCTGCCCCCGACAGGCTCATCGTCCTGGGAATGGACGGCCTGACCCCCTCGATCGTCGAGCGGCTGATGGCCGCAGGGCAGTTGCCGGCATTTGCCACTCTGCGAGACCGCGGCGGCTATCGCCGCCTCGCCACGAGCAACCCCGCGCAGAGCCCCGTCGCCTGGTCCACCATCGCCACCGGCTGCAACCCGGGACGCCACGGGGTCTTCGACTTCCTGCGCCGCGACCCGCGCACGTACACGCCCGAGTTGGCCATCCTCAGAGTGAACCAGCGGAACCTGACGGGGCGGCGCGACGCGATGTTCCTGCCGGTGCGGCAGTGCCCGGCCTTCTGGAACCTGGCCTCGGCCGCGGGCATCCCCACGTCGGTGATCCGCTGGCCACTCACGCTGCCGCCCGACGAAGTGTCGGGCCACATGCTCGCGGGACTCGGCGTGCCCGACCTGAAGGCCAACCTCGGCCGCTACACGCTCTTCACGACGCGCCCTCTCGCCCCTGCTGACGCGCAGGGGCGAAAGGGCGACATCGTCCGGCTCCTCCCCGTCCGCGGCGTGTTGCAGGCGCGCTTGAGCGGCCCCGAACGCTCCAGCGTTCCGCTCCAGGTGCGCGTGGAGCAGGGGGCGAACCGCGTCGTGGTCAACCTCGATGGCGAGAGCCATGAGGTGAAGCTGAACGGCTGGAGCGGCTGGGCCCGCGTGAGATTCACCGTCCACTTCGTCCGCCGCGTGGCGGCCGTCCTCCGCTTCCACCTTCGCTCGCTGGCGCCCTCGGTCGAGTTGTACGTTACCCCCCTTCAGCCCGACCCGCGGATCCGGCCTTCGTACTCTCGCACCCCAGCGGCTATGCAGGCGACCTGGCGCAGGCGATCGGCGACTACCACACCCTCGGAGCGCCCGAGGACACCAACGCCCTCTCCGACGGGTCCCTCAGCCCCGACGCCTTTCTCGAGCAGTGTGACATGGTGATGGCGGAGCGCGAGCGCATGCTCTGGCACGAGTTGGGTCGCCTCCACCGCGGGCTGCTCGCCTTCGTGTTCGACACCACCGACCGCGTCCAGCACGTGTTCTGGGGCGCCCTCGACCCGACCCACCCCGCCGGCAACGCGGCATTCACCGCCCGCTACGCCACGCTGGTGGACGACTGGTACCGAAGGATGGACGGCCTCCTCAGCCGAATGCTGGATGCGGCGGGCGATCACACGGCACTGTTCGTTCTCTCGGATCATGGCTTCACCACGTTCCGCCGCGCCGTGCATCTGAACTCGTGGCTGATCGAGAATGGCCTCATGGCCCTGAAGACGACCGACCGTCGCGGAACCCTGTTCCGCAACGTGGACTGGGCACGGACTGTTGCCTACGCCGTCGGCTTTTCCAGCATCTACCTCAACCTCCAGGGCCGTGAGGGCCTCGGCAAGGTCCGGCCAGGCGACGCGCCGCGGCTTCAGCGCCACATTGCGGACAGGCTCGCCGCGTTTTCCGACGCGGGCCAGCCGGCCATCGAGCGCGTGTACACCCGTGACGAACTCTACCACGGCCCCCACGCTGGGGATGGGCCGGACCTGGTCGTCGGCTTCAAGCCTGGCTACCGCACGTCGTGGCAGACGGCCGTCGGCGGCTATCCCGAGGGCCTGATCGAGGACAACCGCGAAAGTTGGAGCGGGGACCACCTGGTGGACCCCGCCCACGTGCCGGGGGTACTGTTCGCCAGCCGTCCCCTTGCCGCGCCTGAGGCCTGCGTCGCCGATGTCGTGCCCACCATCCTGCGGCTCCTGCGCCTCCCCCTCGCTGCGGAACTGGAAGGCCGCTCGCTTCTCCCTTGACCCAATCGCTGCATCCGCTATCATAGGGAGAGTGGAGGCGGCTCTCGCTGCCGGCCCGCAAGAGAGGATGAGGATGGCCTTTTGCCGTCGTTGCGCCGCGGTCGCCATGTTCGCTGCCCAGGCGCTTTGTGCGCTCGCCGGTCAGCCGCCCAAGGCTCTTGAGCCCGGTTCCTTCGAGGAGACTGCGCGCTCGCTCCGTCTCGCCATCAACGACCTGCATCAGGCGTTTGGTTCACGCTATTCCAGGGCGCCGGAGTTCCTTACCCGCCTCGATGCGATTGAACGCGCGACGGCCGCCGCCACGCCTGCCCAAGGCGAGAGGCTACGCGCCGAGTTGGATGCCCTCCGGCGCGAGGCCCTCATCGCCAACCCCCTCGTGAGCGGCCAGCCGATCCTCTTCGTCGTGCGCCACCAGTACGCTCCCGATCACCACAACACCGAGACCATGTTCCAGACCGGTGAAATCTGCACCAGCAAGTTCAAAGGTCCAGGCGCCCTCAAGGCTATTGACTTCGCCAGAGGCGGCGAGGTCAGGACCCTGCTCGACGTGCCCAACGGCGTCGCCCGTGACCCTGACGTGAGCTTCGACGGCAAGCGAGTCCTCTTCGCGCTGCGCCACCACATCAAGGACGACTATCACCTCTACGAGATCGATGCCGACGGCTCCGGCCTGCGGCAACTCACGTTCGGCGCCGGCGTCTCCGACTTCGACCCGCTCTACCTGCCCGACGGCCGCATCGCCTTCACCTCCACCCGCGAGCCCAAGTACTGCATGTGCAACCGCCACATCATGGGCAACCTGTTCCGCATGGACGCCGACGGCGCGAACATCCACCAGATCGGCCACTCGACCCTCCACGAGGGCCACGGCGCTCTCACCCCCGACGGCCGTATCCTCTACGACCGCTGGGAGTACGTGGACCGCAATTTCGGCGACGCCCAGGGCCTCTGGACCACCAACCCTGATGGCACGAATCACGCCGTCTTCTGGGGCAACAACACGCCATCGCCGGGCGCCGTGCTCGACGCGCGCATCCTTCCCGGCGCGCCCGAGCGCTTCATCGCCACCTTTTCGTCCTGCCACGACCGCCCCTGGGGCGCCATCGCTCTCGTGGACCGGCGCATCGGCGTGGACGGCAGGGCGCCTGTGCTCCGCACCTGGCCCCCCAGCGCAATCGGCATGGTGATGCAGGGCAACTACGACCGCTTCACCTCCACGAAGCCCAAGTACGAAGACCCGTATCCTTTGAGCGACACGTACTTCCTCGCCTCGCGTCAACTCGAGGGGGAGCAAATGGGCATCGTGCTCCTCGACCTCTTCGGCAACGAGGTGCTCCTCCGCACCGAAGCCCCCGGCTGCTTCGACCCCATGCCGCTCGCGCCGCGCCCGAAGCCGCGCGTCATCCCCGACCGCTCCGACTTCGCCAGGAGCGACGGCGCCTTCTACGTCTACGACGTCTACATCGGCACCGGGATGGAGAACGTGCCGCGCGGCACGGTGAAGGCCATCCGCGTCGTCGAATCCCCCGAGAAACGCTACTGGACGAACTCAGCCTGGGACGGCGGCACGGGCCAGCAGGCGCCGGGCATGGCGTGGGACGACTTCAACAACAAGCGTATCCTCGGCACGGCGCCGGTGGAGACCGACGGCTCGGCGTACTTCTCGGTGCCTGCCGACACGTTCGTGTACTTCCAGCTTCTCGACGCGGACGGCATGATGGTGCAGACCATGCGCAGCGGCACCATCGCCCGCCCAGGGGAGACGACGGGCTGCATCGGCTGTCACGAGAACCGCCTCGGCGGAACGCCGAATCACCTCAAGGCCGCCATGAGCCGCCCGCCCTCCCCTCTCAAGCCCTGGCATGGTCCGCCGAGGCTCTTCAGCTACACGGCCGAGGTGCAGCCTGTCTTCGACAAGCACTGCGTCCGCTGCCACGACTACGGCACCGAGGGCGGCAAGAAGCTCTTGCTCGCCGGCGACCTGACTCTGTGCTTCAACGCCTCGTACACCGAGCTGAGGAAGAAGGGCCACGTGCGGGTAGTCGGCGCCGGCCCAGCCGACATCCTGCCGCCCTACTCCTGGGGCTCGCACAAGAGCCGGCTCGTCGAGAGGCTGCGCAAATACCGCGACGAGGGCACGCTCGACGCAGAGGCATTCGACCGCGTGGTCACCTGGATTGACATCAACGCCCCTTACTATCCCTCCTACGCTAGTTCGTACCCAGCCAATCTGTACGGACGCTCGCCGCTGGACGGCAAGCAGCTCGCCGCGCTGAGCCGGCTGGTCGGCTTGGACCTTCAGCGCCGCGAGAACGCGGACCAAGTGAGCCTCACGCGGCCCGAGAGGAGCCCGTGCCTCGCGCGCATCCCCGACAAGAGCGACCCGCGGTATGCCGAGGCGCTCGCGATCCTCCAGGCCGGCGCCGCCATGCTGGCCCGGGCGCCGCGCGAGGACATGCCAGGGGCCAGGCTCCTGGGCATCGAGGCCGAGCGCGAGGAGAAGTATCTGCGCCTCCGCCAGGCCGAGGCCGAGGCGCGCCTGGCCATCACCCGCGGCGCGAAGCACCGCGGGAGCCCGTAGCACGCAAGACCCGGTCCGGCCCGTCCGACGGGTCCCCCCGGGGCCGATTCGATTCGCGTCAGCAAACCAGGAGATGCCCATGCCGAGGATCTGCGACGACATCACTCAGGCCGTCGGCAACACCCCCCTCGTGCGCCTGCGCCGTGTGACCGAGGGCTGCGTAGCCACGGTGCTCGTCAAGTGCGAGTTCTGCAATCCGCTGCACAGCGTGAAGGACCGCATCGCCGTCTCGATGATCGAGGCGGCCGAGCGCGAGGGCACGCTCAAGGCCGGGACGACCGTTGTCGAGCCCACCTCGGGCAACACCGGCGTGGGCCTGGCGTTCGTGTGCGCCGCCCGCGGCTATCGCCTCGTGCTGACCATGCCCGATACCATGTCTATCGAGCGCCGGGCGCTCCTCAAGATGTTGGGCGCTCAGGTTGTTCTCACGCCCGGTTCGGAGGGCATGGAAGGAGCGGTCGCCAGGGCCACCGAGATCGCGAGCAGCACCCCCAACAGCTTCATGCCCCAGCAGTTCAAGAATCCTGCCAACGTCGAGGCCCATCGCCGCACCACGGCCGAGGAGATCTGGCGCGATACGGAGGGCGCAGTGGATATCATCGTCGCTGGCGTGGGCACGGGCGGCACGATCAGCGGCTGTGCCGACGTGCTCAAGGCGCGCAAGCCCTCCGTCAAGGCCATCGCCGTCGAGCCCGAGGCGTCGCCGCTGCTCTCGGGCGGCAAGGCCGGGCCGCACAAGATTCAGGGCATTGGCGCTAACTTCATCCCCGAAATCCTGCGCCGCGACCTGATTGACGAGGTCATCACCTGCTCGAACGACGATGCCTTCGCCACCGCGAGGCTCCTTGCGAAGAAGGAAGGCATCCTCGTGGGCATCTCCGCGGGGGCCAACGCCTGGGCCGCCCTTCAGGTGGCACGACGCCGCGAGAACCGCGGCAAGATCATCGTCACCTTCATGTGCGATACCGGCGAACGCTACCTCAGCACCCCTCTGGCCGAGGGATGAGCATTCCGCGTGCAGGTAGGCACGCCCTAGCGTGCCTGGGCCGCCTGGAGGGTGATCTCGGGCGGATTGCGGAAGTCAAGGGTACGCTGGAGGCGGCTCATGAGGTCGGCAGGCTTGTCGTTCAGCGTTCCCGCGTAGATGATGAAGTGGCTGGCGCCGCCTCCCCGCTCGATGCCCACGCCGCCGGCGCCCGCGCCGGGGGCGATGACGTGGGTCGTCGCCACCTCAGGCGTGAGCATCCCCAGAAGCCATTTGTCGGGAAGGAACTTGGCGCCCCAGTGCGCCCCGCCCGCATGCACCTGGGCGCTCACACCATCGGCTTCCCTGCCCACCGGCCCTGTCGCGCCGGTCGAGAAGAGGTACTGGCCAGGCGACGGGCCGTCGGCAGCGAAGTTCTTCGGGTCGTCAAAGGCCCAGAAGTAGCCGACGGGCGAGTTCAGCGTCACCTCGGCCCACGACGCCCCCGCGAACAGGCTGATGGTCTTCGTCAGTCCGTGCTCGTCCGTGCATGCATAGCTCACCAGCGCCGGGCCGCGGGCGACGCACTGGAGCTTGTTCGGCGAGCTTCGATGTTCGCCGCCCACATCGCCGAAGCCGGCCCAGCCGGTCTCACCGGGCATCGTCACGTCGCGATTGCCCATCGCCTTGATTTCCCAGCGGTAGATGTGCGCGCCCTCCGGGCCGAGCAGCAGCCTTACCTTGTCGTTCTCCAGCCACTTCATCCCTCTCGGTCCATCGCTGGTAAGAACGGCGCGAGGCGACGGCCTCTCTGCCTCCTCAGCCGGCAGGCCGAGATAGGCATGGAGCACGGCCTGTTGGCCTCTGGCGCATGTGCCTTCAAGGATGAAGGCCAGGCGTGCCTGGCCCGGCGTGTCAGAGGTGTCCAGTTGTGCGAGAAGTTCCACGGGCTTCTCGCCATCGGTGCGGAAGAGCTTGACCTTGCGGTTGGGCAGATCGGGAGGAACCCGGATCTCAAGCTCAACGGGAAGGTCGGAGCGGTCGGCGGCGCCCGCCCCCACAATAATGCCCAGCCGGTGCGTGGCTCTGCCGTCGAGCCACGGCGCATCGGCCTTCAGGGCCTCCTGGCTCACCCGGTCGGCCCGGGTCCTGCGGACGCCGAGTTCGAGGAGGCCTAGTCCAACCTGGCTCGGGGGCGGCAGCGGCTTGCCGGCCTCGGCGTCCTTTCGGATGGCGGCAAGGCGCTTCGCCAGCGCGTCGTAGCGACCGACGGCGGCCTTGTAGCGCCCCATCGTTCCGTCGAGAGCATAGGGGCGGTTCTCCCGCATCCATAGGTCGGCGAATTGCTTGCCGAGGGCCTCAAACGCGGCACGGTTCTTCTCGATGATCGCCTCGGCCTTTGCCAAGAGCGGGGCCGCTTCCTTCACGGCGCCCTCGTAGGCGGAGGCGTAGAGCGAGGCAACATCGAGGCGGTCGAGCATGCGCTGGCCGATGAGCTCCATGCGGCGCGCGCCGAAGAGGAAGGCGTCCAGAAGCTCGGCGTTAGCGGTGGCTTCCTTCTTGCACGCTTCCAGGTGCTCGATGGCGGGCTTGACGATCTCGATGAGCCGTTGGGCGTTCGCCTTCTCCGCTGCCACGGTGGTCTTCATCGGGCCGAGGTCGTCCTGCCAGAAGCGGCCGTTGTGCATGCCGCCCATACCCGGCAGCCGATGGGTCTTGGCGAGGAGGTCAATGGCCTGGCCGAAGTGGTCGGTCGTTTCTCCGAAGAGGACGGCGCCGATGCGGCGGCTGAAGTCGGCGTAGGAGGTCGTCGAGGCATTCCAGGCGCATTCGGCGCCCCAGGCGTGGCCGTGCCAACTGGGGGCGTTGACGTTCTCGCCATCGTCGTCCCAGGCGGTGTTCAGCATGCCGAGCGCGCCGTGCTTGGCGCCGTCGCGGACGAAGTTCTGGATGTTCACGACCGCCGCCTCGAAGTCGGGCAGGATGCGGCTCCAGTTGTTGACGCCGGGGCAGACGAAGAACTCGTAGCCCGACTTGGCGAAGGGGACGATCTGCCCCTCGAAGCTCGCCCGCGGGTCGTAGCCCCATGTGAGCATGATCGTGTCGGTCGGGATGTCGGCCAGGTCCTTCGGGTGCTGGAGGATGATGTCGCCCCACATCATCATTCGCTTCTTGTACTTGGTCTTGAGCAGGTCGTGGACGCGGCGCATGTGGCCGGCGTAGACCTTGCCGACGCCGATCTTGTCGGCGAGTTCCTTCGATGGGCCGGTGCCGAGGCCCCACGTCTCATCGCAGCAGACGTTGAAGAAGGGGAAAGGCAGGAGGGGCACGACCTCGGAGTAGAGGTCGTCAAGGAGCTTGTAGCTCTCCTCCTTCGTCGGGCACAGCACATCGCCCATCTCGCGGAGGTGCTGGTATTCCTTGTGCTTGAGGATGTGGCCGAAGTGGCCGAAGGACTGCTGGTTGCCCAGGATGTCCACGCCGAGGGGCTTGGCGTAGGCCACGAGGGCCTTCAGTTCGTCGGGCAGGAGCGAGCCGTCCTTGGGGCCGATGGCCGGGTGTTTGGCGAAGGCGTACTGGTGCTCCATGTAATAGGTGAACAGGTTCATCTTCAGATAAGCGCCAAGCGCGACCTCGCGCTTGAGCTCGTCGAGCGTCGAGTTTGGCCCGCGCGTCAGGTTGTCCTGGAAGCATCGCCACCGCAGCGACGGCCAATCGCGGATGCTCAGACAGGGAAGCCCCTTGTCCTTGAGATTTGCGCGAATGAGCTGGCAGAGGGTGTGAACGCCGTACCACAGTCCCGAACCGCCCTTCCCCGCTATGCTCACGCAGTCCGGCAGAACATCCAGGCTGTAATCCTCCTCCGTGGCCTCCTGGCGGAACGACGGCTCCGGGACCTTGCCTGGTTCGCCGAGCGCGAGGTAGAGGACCACGGGGGCTCCGGGCACCCTGGCCAACTCCGCAGGATGCACCTTGAGCTCTTTGAGGCCCTGTCGCGCCAGCTCATCGCCGATTGCCTTGCCGTACATCTGCACAACGCCGACCTGTCCCGTGAGCACCAGCTCTCGATCAAAGGCGAAGCGGCCCTCGACCAGCTTCACCTCCTTGGGGAACGGCACGAGGCGGAGGGATGAAGCGTCTTCACCAGCCAGGGCGCTCGTCAGCATGGCAACCACCACCAATGACAGGCAACGCATCGGGCGCCTCCTCTTACTACTCCGGCCCCAAATCAGTTTGCCTTCTTCCGTGTCGCGACAAGCGTCTCGCTTGTCGAGAACCACCGCAAGCGGGACGCTTGCGGCTACGCTTGATGCCCTGGCCGACGCAACGTGGTTCCGGCCACTGCAAACTGGTTCGCGCCCGGCGGAGTAGCTCAGCGGCCGGCGGGAGCCAGCACCACGCGAAAGCCGAGCGTGTCATAGCTCTCGTTCGGCTCCAGGGCAAAGCGGAAGGCCGTGCGGCAGTAGTCCGGCGTGAAGGCCCAGCTCCCGCCCCGCTCCACGCGGCGGTTGCCCGGCCTCGTATTCACCGGGTCGTCCTTCGGGCAGCGTTCGTAATAGGCTGGGTCGAACCAATCCAGGCACCACTCCCAGACGTTGCCCGTCAGGTCGGCGATGCCGAGCGGCGTGTCGCCCTTGGGGCTGTAGAAGCCGACGGGCGCGGTGCGGGCGTGGCCGTCGTCGGCGTCCTTATCGCCCCAGGGCAGCCCCGAGCGCTTGTCGGCGAAGTTGGCTCGGCTCCCATCCCAGTCGTTGCCCCAGGCCCACTCGAAGCGGTCGGGCCCGCGGGCGGCAAACTCCCATTCGGCCTCGGTCGGGAGGCGATAGCGCCAGCCCGCCGGCCGCATGCGGTCGGCCTTGTTGAGCCAGGCGATGAAGGCCCGGGCGTCGTTCCAGCTCACGCACACGACGGGATGGTCGTCGCCCTGTTCGAAGCCGGGCTTTCGCCAGTTGGCCTCGGCCCGCTTCTCCCAGGTGTCCAGCCCGCCGTTCACGTGAGAGCCGCCGCTCCGTTCGGCATCAGTCTTGTAGCCCGTGGCCTCCACGAAGCGGCGGAACTGGCCCACCGTGACCTCGTGCTTTCCGAAGAGCACCGGGCGCGTGATGCGCACCAGGTGGTCGGGCTTCTCGGGCGCGATTCGTTCCGGGCGAATCTTGCCTTCGCCGAAGCGGGCGACGAGCGCCTTGAGTTCCGCCGTGCTGCTGCCCATCACGAACTCGCCCGGGGGAACCAGCACGAAGCGCATCCGCAGGCTGTTCTCCCAAACGTCGCCCGAGTGCTCGATGCCCGGCGGCAGCGTCCGCGCACAGCCACAGAACGCACAGAGGAGCGCACTGAGAATGAGGCGCCGATCGGCCCGCTTCATTGCTTCTCTCCCTTCCAGAGCCCCTCGCGCAGGCTGTTGCCGTGGCCGCGATAGAGGTGGGGGTTGTCGAGGCGGTGGCGAACTTCGCGGAGGGCGACGGCGATGGCCGCGTCGAGCGTCTCGCAGCCGAAGGCAGCGGTAGCGTCCTGCGGGGCCAGCCGGCCGCCGGCGCCGATGAGCTTCTCGCCTTTCGGCGGCAGGACGCTGAGGTCAACCGTCTGCGGGTGCAGGGCCATGATGTGCGAGGTCTCCCAGCCGCCGGCGTGGTCGCCGGCGCAGTCGTAGCGGTCGCGGACGAGGAGGTAGTCCACGAAGGCCCAGGCCAGCATGGTGTTGCCCTTGCGTCCGCGATAGCCCTGGTTGTGCTGGAGGCAGGCCGCGCGGGCGTGGTCAATGAGCGGATAGTGCCCCGCCACGAGGACGCCCACCTTGAAGCCCAGAGTCTCGACCTCCGCGAGCACGTGGAGGAGGAGCTTGTGGTAGTTGAGCGCCTGCTCGGTGGCTGGGAATGGGAAGTGCTCGGGAGCGAAGTTCTCGGGCGACAGCTCCATCTTCGCGGCGATCTGGTCGCGGTCGGCGGCATTGGCCTCCATCAAGGCCTCGAGGCGGCTCTCGCCGTAGTAGAGCGGCGGGAAGGCGAGGCCCCCTCCCCTCTCGGCGCACAGGTTGGCGATGCCCTCGGCCTGAAGCGTGTCGGTGCCCACGGGGTTGTGCTCGCCGTGCCACTCGATGGTGCCGATGGGCACGTAGGCCACGGGGCACGCCTTGCGGCTGGCCACGATCTGAGCGGGGCGGAGCATGTGGTAGCGCACTTCCTCCGTCATGCAGGTTCCTCCTGAGACAATGGCTGGGCGCGTCGGAGGAGCGGTGTGAGGTGCCGGATGTTGGGGGTTGGGGGTTAGGTGTTGGGGGTGAGAGACGACCGGCTCCAATCCGTACCCCAACACCCAGCACCTGACACCTAATACCGCTTCTGCGAGTTTACCCCTTCACGGCGCCCGCCGTGAGGCCGCTGATGAACTCCTTCTGGAGGATGAAGAAGAGGATAACGACGGGGAGGATCGAGAGGAAGGTGCCCGCCATGAGGACGCCGTACTTCTGGCTGTAGAGGCCGACCATCTGGTTCAGCGCGATGGGCAGGGTGAACCGCTGGCTAGTGTGGAGCACGATCTGCGGCCAGAGGAAGCTGTTCCAGGTGCCCATGAACGAGATGAGGCAGAAGGCGCCAACCATCGGCCGCGACACGGGCAACGCCACGTTCCAGTAGAGGCCAAACTCGCTGCACCCGTCTATCCGCCCCGCCTCGAGCAGGTCGTCGGGAATCTGGAGCATGGACTGGCGGAAGAGGAACATCCCGAACACGCTCACGCATCCTGGCACGATGAGGCCAAGGTAGGAGTCCATGAAGCCCAGATGATAGATCAGCTCGTAGAGCGGCCCGAGCATCACCTGGCCCGGGATCATCATCGTCGCCAGCATCAGGATCATGATTGCCTTCTTGCCGCGGAATTCGTATTTCGCCAGGGCGAAGCCGCCCAGCGATGCGAAAAAGAGCTGCACCATCACCGCCACACCCGACACGAAGCAACTGTTCATCAGAAAGCGCGTGAACTCGATGTCGGTGAACAGGTCGTGGAAGTTGCGCAGCGACAGGTCGCCCGGCGGCGGGAAGAAGAGGTACGAGAACAGGTCGTCGGGCTTCTTGAGGCAGGCCGACACGAGCCACACGAGCGGCGTGAGCATGACGACCGAGCACAGGGCGAGCGCGACGTAGAGCAGGAGGCGCAGGACTGTGCGGCCCATGCGTCAGTCTCCCCGCTTCCAGGCGCCGGTGAGCTTCATCTGCACGAGCGACACCACGAGGACGCCGAGGGCAAGGGTCCAGCCGATGGCCGAGGCATAGCCCAGGTCGCCCGTCTCGAACCCATTCTGGAAGAGGTACATCACGACGGTGAGGCCGGCGTTCTCCGGCCCGCCCGAGTTGCCCAGCAGCAGGTACGGAAGCTCGAAGAGCTGGAACGAGCCGATGGTGCTCAGCACCACGACGAACACGGCCACAGGCTTGATGCTGGGCAGCGTCACGTGGCGGAACTGCTGCCAGGCGTTCGCGCCGTCCACCTTCGCCGCATCGTAGAGGTCCTGGTTCACCGCCTGGAGCGCGGCCAGGAAGTAGATCATGTTGAAGCCCACGTACATCCACAGCGAGGTCAGCACCAGGGCGGGCATCACAAGAGCGCGGTTCCCCAGCCACTTCGTGTCGAGCGGCGTGCCGAACGCCCAGTTCAGCACCTTGTTCAGCAGCCCGAACTGGGGCTGGAAGATGACCATGAAGATCACCGCCACGAACACCATGCCCACGAGGTGGGGCGAGAAGAACACGAGGCGGAAGAAGTTCCGTGCCCGCAATGCCTTGCGATTCAGCAGCATCGCGAGGCCCAGGCTCAGCGGGAGCTGGAGAAACACCGAGAAGAAGGCGAAGACGGCCGTGTTCCACACCGCCTTGTGGAAATCGGGGTCGGACAGGAGGAAACTGAAGTTCCCGAGGCCGACGAAGACCCGCGACTTCGGGCCGCTCGTGATGTAGAACGATAGCCAGAGGCTCTTGACGAGCGGATACAGCCCGAACACGCAGAACATCGCGACGAACGGCGCCACGAACAGGTACGGCGCATTGCGGTGCTGCCAGCGGAAGAATGAGCCGCCTCGGATCATCTCGCACCCCAGCAAGGCGGCACGAACGCAAATGGACAACCACGGACGCGCCTGGGCGTTCGTGTCTGTCCGTGTGTGTCCGTGTCTCCCTTCAAAACGGGTTCCTCGTCATTTGCAGTCGTACGTAGTCGGCGGCTTCCTTGAGCCGAGCGCGCGCGTAGGCGTCGAAGCCGGCCTCGCCGTTGGAGTTGTAGTAGGCGGCGCAGGCCGAGATGGCCTCGCCCATCTTGACCTTCGCCAGGTTGATGAACGGGCTGGTGTACTGCGGCGGCACCTGGTCGGCCAGATCGGCGTAGAGCTTGCCCAGCCGCTGGTTCGACCAGTAGGGGCGCGGCTCATCGAACTGCGGCAGCTTCCAGGAGTCCTTGAGCGGGGGCAGGATGTTGAGCTCGCGGAAGCGTTCGGCGAGGTCCTCGGCATTCAGATAGAGGTGGGTGGCCAGCTCGAAGGCAAGCTTCTTGTCGCGGCACTTCTTGGTGATGCCGAGCATCGTGCCGCCCCAGGTGCTGGTACGCCGCCCGCCCCTCGTAAAGGCGGGCAGCGGCATCAACGCCATCTTGCCCTTCATCGAGCCCACATGCGTCTCGGTGCCTTTGCTGCGCCAGTCAGGGCAGATGAAGCTGAGCAGGTACCCGCGCTCCACGGCCTGGGTAAAGACGTCGCGCCCGCCGATGTCGTTGGCGATCTTATCCGGCCCGGCCACCAGCCGCGTGTACCACTTCAGCGTGTCGAGGGCCAACTCGTTGTCCATGATCAGCTTGCCCTCGGGGTCGAAATAGCCGCCGTCGCGCTGGAAGAGGAACGGCTCCATGCTCCAGCCGCTCGTGTCGGAGAGCTGAATCAGGTAGCGCTTGTCGGGAATCGTGATGCGGCGGCCCTCGCGGATGAAGTCGTCCCACGTCTCGATCTTGTCCGCGTCTATGCCCAACTCCTCGAACAGATCGCGGCGGTAGGCGAGCATGACAGGGTGGACATCGTGCGGCAGACCGTAGATCTTGCCGCGGTGGGTGTACGGGGCGAACCGGCTCTTCACGATGCGGTCATAGTAGCCGGTCTCCTTGAGCCAGGGCGTCCAGTCAATGAAGCCGATGTCCTCCTCGCGTCCCCTGAAGAATGTGCCGGCGGCGCTGATTTCGACCTCCACGAGGTCGGGCACGTCCAGGTCGCCCCAGAAGGCGGCCCGGAGCCGGCTCGTGACAGCGGTCCAGTGGACGAGTTGCACGTTGATCCTGGTGCCCGGGTGGGCCGCCTCGAAAGCGGGGCGGGCCTTCTCGTAGGCCGTGGCGTGAATATCGGCGAAGGTCCACAGGCGCAGTGTGGCCTCCTCGGTGCGGACCGGGTTGCGCAACTGCCAGACCGTGGCGACGACGGCCATCACAAGAATGATGAAGGGGGCCAGGCCGAACGGGAACCAGTCCTCCGGCGAGTGCAGCTTGTCGAGGAGCTTCGGCAGCACGCTGGACCTCCGTGGGTCGCGGCCCACCGCCCCCAGGCGACTCGGGCATGCCTCCGGCGACCGACGCTACTTTCTCTCGCAGATCATGGCGGATACGAACGTGTGCTGCTGGTACATGCACGTGAGGCCATTGAACGGCCCTGCGATCGGCCCCAGCTCGCCCCAGGCGTAGAAGCCGAAAATCGGTACCCCCGCGTTTCTCCTGCCCAGAGCAGGCACCACGCCGCCGGCGATCTCGCAGTCGCCAGGTCTCCCGAACTCGGCGAGGCGCATCCCCCGGGCGCAGCAACTCGAGAGCAAGATGGCCAACGGCTTCGCATCCCCCGCCCTCCTGAGCATCTCGGCTGTGCCCTTGGCCGCCGACCTGAGGATGGCGTTGGCATCGGCTCCGCCCTTGAGAATCTTCACGCGGGTCCCCACCGGCACCGGGGCCACGAAGCGCAGGGCCTTCCGCTCCTTGTCCTCCTCGAGCACCATGCGGAGGTAGACCCTGAACGGCGCCACGACCACCCCGATCGGGTGCTGCCAGTCGCTCGTGAACTCGTCGTCGGAGGCCATGCCGCGGATGCGGCGGTAGACGTCGCCCGCCGGCCTCCCATCGAACTCGTACACCCACTTGTCCTCGGCCTTGGTGACCGTGACGATCTCGTGCGAGGGCTCGAACTCATTGTAGTGCCCAGCCACGACCCTGACCGGCCCGCCGATTCCCAAGGCCACCACGTGGCCCGCCAGCGCTTCGTTGTTGAAGAACTGCACGCCGCCCTTGTCGCTCTCGTAATCGTTGGGCATGCAGTTGCCGCCGAAGAGCACCACATCACGGCCCGCCGTCTCCTGCACGCCGCGGATGAAGTCGTCCACGGAGACTCTCGGATTCGTGTCGAAGCACAGGTTCATCTCCGAGAGAGCCAGGATCATCCCGAGGCCATCCACCCCTTTGAGGTTCTGGGCAACATTGCGCCCCACGGCGTAGCGGGCCTCGGCCAGAGGCTCCTTGACAGCCTTGCAGGCGGCCCTCTCGCCGCCAATGGCCAGCACGGCCACCGAGTTGCCGAGCTGAGTGCCCCCGTTCACCAGCGAACGCGCGCGGCAGCCGACCATGGGGACGTTCCCCGCAGCGGCACGCACGCCGGCCAGCGCCTTCCTCTCCTTGTCCGGGTCCGGCACCTCCTTAGCTTCCCCCGCCTTGTCCTTCGCCACTCTGGGGAAGTACTCGAAGAATACGAGCCCCTTGGCCGGGCAGCCGAGCGCCCGGAGCGCATTCCCGGCCGCCGACTCCCCCGCCTTTGCCGGGTCGGCATCCGCGCACCATGCCACGGCGAACGCCACCGACACAGGGTCGCCCGCTCGAGCCGTCCGCGGCGGGAGCGGCGCTCCCGTGCCCGGGACATAGGTCACTGTGGTGCAACCCACCGCGGCCACGATCGCAGCCGCTCCAAGGATTCCCGCGAGTCCCCCTCGCACCGCCTCGCCCCTTCAGCCACAAGCTCGGGTGGATGGCCTCTGCGCGCCGCCGCCGACTGCTCCCATGATACTGCCGACCCCCGCGCCGTCAAGCGCTCATTGACAGCGCGCCCGGCCCCGCGCTATTCTCCCACCTGCCCGTAGCAAGCAGGAGTGTCAGGCTCGTGAGAATTGATCTGGAGTTCCTCGACGGCGACGCGCTCTATCAGCGGGTCATCCAGGACACGGTTCTGACCGCTCGGTCGGCCGTCTGGATCGCCACCGCAAACGTCAAGGACTGCCAGATCGAGCTCGATGGGCGGTTCGTATCCATCGTCGTGGCATTCGCCGCCCTGTGCGCACGAGGTATTGAGGTCCGGCTGCTCCACTCAGGAGTCCCGTCGGCCTCGTTCCTGGCCAGTCTGCGGGAGGCGCGGCTCACGGGCCACCGGAACTTCGCGATGCGCCGTTGCCAGCGCCTGCACTTCAAAGCGGCCTTGGTGGATGACGACCGGCTCTACCTTGGCAGCGCTAACCTCACCGGCGCGGGCCTCGGCGCCAAGAGCGCTCGCCGGCGAAACTTCGAGCTTGGCCTTCTAACCACCGACGCCGCGCTGATCGAGCGGGTCGCCCGCCTGTACCACGAGATCTGGGACGGCCTCCGGTGCGCCGACTGCCAGCGCACCAACGTCTGCTACGTGCCCCTCGAAGATCCCGCCAAAGAGGGCCGACGCGTTTAAACGCGATTTGCGGCATCCGGCGCGCGATCAGCCGCCCCAGCACCGGCCATCATAAGATAAAACTAGTATTACACTTGCCGACTCCAACCGCGCTGTCGGCGCGCCTGAAGGTGTCAGGAGCCCAATGAGGTCCTCCGGACGCATCCTGGGCCATCCTGGGCGTTTTTCCGGAGTAGCGACCTAACATGTTGCTGCCGCTTGACTTACCAGTGTCATATAATGATAAACTGCCGGACCTAGCTCACCTCGCAACTCGCGTGGCCAGCTCCTGCGGAGCCACCCGCGGCGAATGCGCCCCACAACTCTCCTTCGTCGGTTCGGCCAACTTCTTCGGGCTGGGGTAGAAGCCGAACTGCCGCAACAGCTCCAACTTGGGCAGGATGTTCCCGGGAAGGTCAATGTGGAAGAACCCGGGGAAGATGTCGGGGTTCCCTTTGATGAGATCGAAGTACGCCGCATAGCGCTCGGGCAGCACCACCTCGCCGTCCTGGCAGACCTCGTGGCCTGTGAACACGAACTCAGGGAAGAGATAGGGGCAGAACTCCAGCTTCGCCTTCGCTGCCCACTCGCGGTAGATCGGCGTCTGAGGCAAGAGGCACAGGAGGCTGGGCAGGATCCGCGCCCCCATCATGCGGAACGAGACCATCTGGAAGAGCGACTGGTTGAAGTCGTCCATCGTCTCGAACGGATAGCCCCACACGTAAAAGGCATCCACGCGGGGGAAGATACCGACGGCTTTCGGCACGACCTCGAGCGCCTCGGCGGCGGTGAAGCCCTTGTGGATGCGCTGGAGAACGCGGTCGCTGCCGCTCTCGATGCCGAAGCGCAGCTCGAGGCACCCGCAGTCGGCCATCGCGCGCATCATCTCCTCGTCGGTGAGGTTCACGCGCCCGAATGCCTTCCACTCGACGGGGAGGCCCGAAGCCCGCAGCTCGCGGCAGAACTCCATCACCTGACGCTTGCCCGAGACGAAGAACTCATCCTGGAAGAGGAAGAGGTCCACGCCGGCCTGTTCGTGCAGGTGTTTCATCTCGGCCACGATGTTCCTGGCGGACCGCGAGTAACTCACGTAGCTCCACACCGGCGCCACGGAACAGAAGGTGCAGCGATAGGGGCAGCCTCGGCTCGTCATCATGCCGTAGCCAGCATATTCCTTGAGGTCGATCTTCTGGAACGCGGGGAACGGGATGGCGTCGAGGTCGTGCAGCCGCTCGCGGTCGGGGTTGTGGTGCACGGCGCCGTTGGCGCGGTACGAGATCCCCGCCACGGGGGCGAGGCTGGCGCCGTCGAGCAGGGCGCGAAGCAGCTCGGGCCCCGTCTTCTCGGCCTCGCCGCGGCAGATGACCTCGACCCAGGGGAAGCGGGTGAGGATCTGGTCTTCGACCGACTTGGCGCCCACGCCGCCGAGGATGAGTTTGCGGTCGGGATAGCGCTCGCGCAGGGCCTTCATCGCCATGATCGTGAAGGGCAGCAGGTTGGCCATGCACGACAGGCCGATCACCGGCGCCGGGTCCTTGAGGAAATCGAGGAACACGGCCATGTCGAAGGGATCGTCAGATGGGCAGCACTGGTAGTCCCGAAAGTCCACGCGGAACCCGGCGTCTTCCAGGGCGCGCGTGAGGTAAAGGGGGCCGAGCGGCACGTGGCGCTCACGCTCGGTCTCCTCGCCGTAGCGGATGAAGAGCATGTTGAGGTTGACGAGCGTGATGTCGGCGCTCATAGCGTCTCCGTGCGTGGGCGGTCAGAACGGGCTGTTCGCGTCCGGCGCGGGGGCCGGCTTGTCGGGTTCGATGCCGAGGCTCATGGGCCGGTCGGGCCGCGTGCCGCGCGTGACTGGGTCGGTGGCCGGCGGCTTGGGCCCGGCGAGGAGTTCGGCCAGCTTCTTCTCGAAGAGCGCTTCGGCTTCTTTCACCAGCTTCGCCTTCTCGGCCTCCTTCGCGCGGGCCTCTGCGCTCAGGGCGGCGACGCGTCGCTCCTCCGCCTCCTTGGCCAGGGCCACCTTGCGGTCGAGGTCCTCCTGGCGGCGCTTAAGCATCTCCTCCGCGCGGTCGCGGTCGTTATAGGTCGCCTCGCGCGTGCATCGGAGGAGGAGCACGGGCTTCAGGGGGAAGGGCGTGCCCTTGCGCGCCTCATCCTCGCTCCAGGCCTTCATGGCCGCGGCGTAGGCCTGGCGAATCACGCGGTTGGTGGCCGTGATCTCGGCCAGGCGTTTGTTGTACTCCTCCTGCTCCACGACGGCCAGGGTCACCTCGCCCTTGTAGTCGGACTCGCTGTAGAGCACGAAGCGCTCGCGCCCCGGCGGGCGATCGGGGGTGATGCCCGTAGGCTTGGGGCCAGGGACGTCAGGGGCGATGCCTCCCGGGGGCGGAGGGCCTTCCATGGCCGCGAGGTCGGCTCCCAGCGCGGCAAGCATCACCGCCGCCGCCTTGCCGAGGAAGGCTGCCCGGCTCATCGGGCTCACCGTGGTCTGGGCGATGATCGCCTCGAGCTGAGGCGCCGTCACAGCGTTGAGCATCGCCGTCTCGGCCTGCGTGAGCTCGAGGCCGATCTCGCGAGCGGCTTCCGCGCGCCGCGCGAGGAGAAGCGACTTGAACTCGGCGTCTACCGACGCCTTCTTCACCAGCACTTCGATGCCACGAGGAACAGGGGGGCTCGCGGCGGTCATGGCTCATCTCCTCAAGGCCGGTTCGGTTGGGCGCCATCGCCCGGCGGGTTCTCCGGGTCCTTCTTGGGCGCGGTATTCTCCGGGCGGTCGGGCTGCTCGCCCTTGGTCACGCGCGGGTGGTCGGGAGCGATGCCGGTGACGGGGATACACCCGTCGCAGCCGGCGCCCGCGCCCAGCGCGGCCAGCATGAGGGCCGCGGCCTTGCCGAGGAAGGCGCCGCGGCTCATCGGGTCAACGGTGGTGCGGGCGATGATGGCGTCGAGTTGGCCGGCCGGGATGGCGCCGAGCATCGCGGCCTCGGCCTGCGTGAGCGCCAGGCCGATCTCGCGCGCGGCCCCGGCGCGCCGCTCCAGCAATATGGCGCGGAAGGCTGGGTCCACCGACGCCTTCTTCACCAGCACCTCGATGCCACGGGGCACCACACCGGGCGCGGCAGGCATGCAGTGACTCCTCACGGCTTGTCGGGCCGTATCCCCTGGGTGGGAACCGCGGTCTCGGTCCTGACGCGCGGGATGGGCTGGCGCACGGCGCCCGCCATCGGCATCGCCGGCGCGGCCGGCTCCGCGGGCGCCTCGCCAGCGGGGGACGTCGCTGTCTTTGGCTTCGCGGGCGGAGGGTCAGGCCGAATGCCTGTGGCTGCGGGCGGCGCGTCGCCGGGCGACGGAGCCGGAGGCGGCGTCGCGACGGCCGTGTCGGCCTTCGGCGGGCGGTCGCTACGGATGCCCTTGGTCGTGGGCGGGTCGGGCTGCACGCCTCGGGTGGGCGCCGGCACCTCGTCGCAGCCGCCGGCGGCGAGTGCGGCGAGCATCGCGGCGGCGGCCTTGCCCAGGAACGCGGCGCGGGTCACAGGCGCCACCGTGGTCGAAGCGATGATGGCTTCAAGGTGCGCCGCGGGCACGGCGTCCAGCATCATCGCTTCCGCCGGCTCGAGCGTCAGTTCGATCTCGCGGGCCGCCCCGGCGCGCTTCTCCAGAAGCAGCCGGCGGAAGTCGGCATCCACCGAGGCTTTCTTGACGAGCACCTCGATGCCGCGTGGGATGGCGCCCACGGTCTTGCCCGGCCCGGGCGGGCGCCCGCCCACGATGGTGGTCTTCACGGCGGGCTGCTCGGTGGCCCTGGATTTCTGGCTCATGGCGCAACTCCTGATGTCCTGTTACCTCGAATATACAGCGTTCCAGGCGGAAATCAAGCGCAGAGGGACCCGGGCACGCCGTCGAGGCAAACACACGGACGAACACGGACGGAGACGGACCGGGGCTCCGTAGCGCAGAGGCATCCGCGTTCGCCCCTCCAGGTCCGTGCCGTCTCATCGCAAGCTCCATGTGCCCGGTCACGCGCCCGGCAGCGCGAGGACGAAGCAGGCGCCCTCGGTGGCAGAGGCATCGAGGCGCAGGTCGCCGCCCATGTCGCGCGCCAGCCGGCGACTGAGCGCGAGGCCGAGGCCCACGCCCGGTTTCGTATGCGCCGCCTCGCGGGCCGACTTCGCGAAGGGGCGGAAGAGGCGCTTGCGGCCTTCCGCCGACAGCCCCGGTCCGTGGTCGCGCACGCGGATCAAGCCCGAGCGGCCATCCGACGACGCCTCCAGGTGGATCCGCTTGTCGCCGGCAGCCACGGCGTACTTGCAGGCGTTGTCCACCAGATTGAGGAGAATCTGCTCCACCGCCGCCGGATCGGCCCGAACGCAGAGCGTTGCGGCGCCCTCCCCCACCGTTGGCACCAAGCTCATGCCCGCCTGCTCGGCGCGCCGCGCCAGACGCTCGCTCGCCCGCACGACGACCTCGTGCAGCGGCACGCTCTCGCTGCGCCGGCGGCCTGTTCCGCGCTCGAGGCGCGCGTAAGAGAGCACGTTCTCGACCAGGTGGCTCAGGCGCTCAGCCTCGGTGCACAGAGTATCGAGATACCGCCGGCGCTTCTCCTCGTCGGGGATCATTCCCTCAGCCAGCATCTCGCTGTAGAGCCGGAACGTGGTGAGCGGCGTGCGCAACTCATGCGTGACGGCCGACACGAACGCCGCCCGCCGCTCGCTGAGCGACACGGCGCCCACGAGCAGCACGGCCACGGCGATGCCCGCCACGACCATGCAGACCCAGGCGATGAGCAGGGACAGGCGGATCGGGGTGAGGAACGGCTGGGGCGGCGTCCGCAACTCCCCTGGCAGCAGCCGCACGGGCAGCGACGCCAGCACGCGCGCCCGCGGGTCTCCCGCATCCCCGGTCAGCGGCTCGAGGTTCCCCTCGGGCAGCAGGTCGCGGATGTCTTCCACGAGCCAGGCCTCCAGGCTCGGCCAGTCGAGCCAGCAGCCCTGAAGATACTCCAGGCCATCCACCGACACCCGGCGGGCCAGCACAAGCTGGTCCCCCACCCACACCGGGCGCAGCACCGCCTCGGGAGCATCGGGGCGTCGGGCCGTCCCACGCACACTCTTCTGCTGGCTGGCAGCCTGCTCGTAGCTTCGGGCGCGCGCCTGGTATTCGTTGAGGTTTCGCAGCTCCTGTTGCACCGAGCGCCAGGCGTCCTGCTCATCCGCGGTCTGGACGCTGAAGTCCTCCGGCTTGACTCTGCGATCCGGCGCGGGCGGCGGCCCCCCTTCGGAGGGCAGCGCGGCGGCAAGAGCCTTGCGACTCAGCCACCTGCCCAGCGCGGCGAGATGAGAGGCCGCCGCTTCTATGCGCTCCCCAGCTACGTAGCCTGTCTCGGCAAGGTCCCGCATGTTCCCCGTCGGCACCTGGGGCGAGGTGAGCGCGCCGTTGGGGCCGAACTGAAAGTGCAGCCGCACGTGTTCCGAGGGCTGTGTGAGCAGCGGCGAGGGCAGCAGCACCTCGTCCCGGTCAATCTCGGCGAACATGCGCGTGTAGGCCCGTTCCGCAGGGTAGAAGGCGCTGTAAGCGAAATAGGGCCGGGCGTTCTCCTGAGCGATCAGGGGCGCGAGGCGCGAGTCCATGCGCCAGAGTGCGAGGCGCACGTTCTCCTCGAGGGCCGCCTGCCGGCGGGCTTCGGCCTCGGCGCGGTCCAGGCGCAGCGCGGTGAGGCTCACCGACGCCATGGCCGCAAGAAGCACGGCGGCCGCCAGACCGAAGGCGATCCAGGTGCGCCAGGGACGCCTCATGTTGCCTCCCGCGGTTCCCCGAAGAGGTAGCCCTTGCCGCGCACGGTGACGATGACCTTCGGGTCAGCGGGGTCGTCGCGCAGCTTCTCGCGCAAGCGGGCGATGTGCATGTCGATGGTGCGGGTTTCGACGCCGGTGGGGTTCATGCGCCACACGCGTGCGAGGATTTCCTCGCGGGCGATCACGCGGCCGCGGTTCGCGGCCAGGTAGCGGAGAAGTTCGGCCTCTCGGGCCGAGAGCTCGGCGCGACCGCCCGCGTCGAGCCGCACCTCGGACCGCGCCAGGTCGGCCACCCCGCCGGGGAAGGCCACCTCGCGCACATCGGTGGGCCGCTCGGGCGAACGGCGCAGCACGGCCTGCACCCGAGCCAGCAGCTCCTGGACGCTGAAGGGTTTCACAACGTAGTCGTCCGCGCCCAGACGGAGGCCCTTAACGCGGTCGGTCTCCTCCCCACGCGCGGTCATGATGATCACGGGGAGCGTGGGGCGCGTGGCCCGCACCTCGCGGAGGATGTCCAGCCCGTCCTTCCCGGGCAGCACGAGGTCGAGGAGAACCAGGTCGCACGCGCACTTCACCGCCATCTCCTGGCCCTTGAGGCCGTCGGCGGCCTGGAGCGTGGCGTAGCCCTCGAACTCCAGGGCATCCACGACGCCCCGGCGGATTGCCGGGTCGTCTTCCACGACCAGGATGCGGTGTCGCGGCATGGCAGCGTCCTCCAAGGCCTGAGGCTCCCGCCGCCCGCGGGTTCCAAGCCGAAGGCCGTGGGCGGCTCCTGGGCCTCAGTGCAGCATGCGCCGCTCCTGCATCTCGTCGAACTCGCGCTGGAGCTTCTGCATCTCGGCAGGGGCAGGGGTCGAGACGTCGAGGGTGCGGGCGAACTCCATCTTGTAGCTGTACTCGATGGTCTTCGCCTTCTCGCCGGCGGCGTTCGCCGCGACATCCACGTCCCAGCGCAGGATGCCCTTGGGCTGTTCGAGTCGCAGGTAAAGCGGCTCGGTGCTGAGCTTCTCCGCCATTTCGCCGAGGGTCACGCGAATGTCGGCCTTGTTCTCGGCGTACGGGATGCGGTCGAGGACCCGCACCTTGACGGCCTCGTCCTTGTAGTTCTCGAGCACGAGGCGGTACTTGAGGGTGATCTCGCGGTTGGCGCCCTGGAAGGTTTCGGTCTTGTCCACCATCTCGCGGCGGGCGCGGAGCTGCGGGTCGGCGCCGAAGCCGAGGACGAAGGTCTCCCCGCGGGCGACCGTGGGCAGCTCGCCGCGGCCGACGAACCGGCCGTCGAGGTACACGTTCACCGGCCCGCCGAGGAGCACCTCGACCGCGTTGTTCGTCAACTCCGCCTCGCGGTAGACGTAGCTGGCGAGGACGGGCGTGGCCACGTGGTAGAAGCGGCTGGGCAGTTCAGAGTCGGCGATGCGCAGCATCTGCTGGTCCGCGCGGCTGGCGAGGCTCACCGTGCCCTGGAGGGCGTAGCTGATGCTCGGCCCCTCCGTGACGGCGCCCGACTCCCCCCGAAGCACGGCCAGCACATCCTTGCCGGCGGCCAGCTCGGCCCATTGCGCGTCGTTGGCCGCCGCGTTCATGTCCCAGTTGAAACTGCGGTTGTCGCGCAGGCTCGACGCGGCCTGCTGCTTGGCCCCGGCCTCGGAGCGGCGCTGCTGGGCCATCTTGAACTTCGTGCTCACATCGCCCTTGGCCTGGGGGTCCTGCACCTGGGCCAGCGTGACGCGGAATGGCGCCAACCCCGGCCCCTGCGCGGCCAGCGCCGGCGAGGCCGTCGAGAGGACGAGCGACACGCTGTCCCAGTTCTCGCCGCTCATCTGGTGGATGAGGGCGTTGTACTCGACGCGCACGGTCTTGCCGTCCTTGGCCGAGCGGAAGTTGTAGGCGGGGCTCCAGCCGGCCTCGTTCACCAGGTAGCTGAGCCTCACAACCCCCGCAGGGGCATCGCGCTTCTCGAGGAAGATGACCGCCTCCGACACGGTGCGGGACGCGCCGGCAGTGAGTTCGCCGCGGCGGCGCTGGAGGAGCGAGAGCTGTTTGGCGAGTTCGCGGGCCTCCACGTCCAGCTTGAGCGACTCGGTGACCGCGTCGTCCCGCTGCTTGAAGGAGAATTGCGACGTCTTCTCCAGGGCCTCGAAGCTCAGCACCCCCTTGGCCAGATCGGCCTTGGCCGTGGCGGCGGTGAACTCATCGAGCTTCGCCAGGTAGGCCAGGCGTTGGGTGAGCAGGTCCTGGCGCTTCTTGTTGGCCGCCGCCTTGTCCTGGACCAGTTCGATCTCCTGGTCAATCTTGCGCACCTCCTCGCGGGGCTCTTCGCCGATGGCCCGCTGGCGGAAGCGCACGGCGCGCACCTCGATGCCGTTGCCGCCCTCGGCAAACAGGCTGTCGGGCTGCACCTGTTGCGGCAGGTCGGCCACGACCAGCTCGACACGACCCGCCGCGCCCTCTACGGGCACGGTGCGGGTCACCAGGGCCTGCCCGCGGTAGAGCGTCACAGCCTCCACCTTGCCCTTGACGCCGGGCGGCTCGACAGGCGGAGCTGCCGCCTGCATCACGCCGGCCATCGCCACAACCATCCCCAGCCACGCTCCGGTCCTCATGGCAGGTCTCCTAATGACTTGCGGGTCTCCGCTCATCATGTGCGCCCGCTGGACGGCGGTCAAGGCCCGTTCTCCGCCTTGGGCGGCGCGGTTTCGGTGACACAGGGCCGCCCGATCGCCACGTGCTCGCCGGTGATCACCCCCCGGCAGATCGCAAGGGCCGACGCCCCCCAGGGCGTTGCGACCAGCGGGTCGTCCTCCTTGGCATCGGTGTACACGTTGCGCCAGGTGCCGTCGGGCCGCTGGCGCTCGAGCAAGGCGTCGGCCAGCGCCTCGGCCCAATGCACGCTGCCCTTCTCGGTCACAGCCTCGTCGGTCCCCAGCGCCACGAAGGCGTGCGCCAGCGACCAGCAGTAGTAGAAGTAGGTGCTGTTCCTCAGAATCTCGCGGTCGGGGGCGAAGGTCCCGGGGTTCTTGTCCACCGCGAAGTTCACCTCGAGCCACCGGCGGGCGGCCACCACGCGCGGGGCGTTGGCCGGCACGCCGCAGCGGAGGAGCGCCCGCAGGCCATCGGCGGTCATCGAGCCGTAGGAGTGGAAGCGGCGCCGGCCCCACTTGTCGGTTCCCGCGATGCCGGCCTTGTTCTGAGCGGGGTCGCTGGGGATGAAGAAGAAGCCGCCGTCGTCGTAGTAGGGGTCGCCCTTGGCCGGGTTGTCCGAGAAGTTCTGGCAGCGTGTCACGAAAACCAGGGCCTTCTCGTAGACCGGGTCGTCCCACGGCACCTGGGCGGAGCGCAGGGCCGCGATGCCGAAGAGCGTGGCCACCAGGTTCGACTCATAGAATCGCCCGGCATCGCCGCCCACGTGAGGCAGCTTGGGCACATCAATCGAGAAGCCCCAGCCGCCGTACCGCAGGTCGGTGAGCTGCCAGCCGTTGGCCTCGACGAGCTGTCGCTCGCGCAGGTAAGCGAGCCAGGCGGCACGGGCGCGCAGGTGTGGCTCATCCTTCTTCTCCAGCACCACCACGCGGCTGGCCGAGCCTGCCGTGAAGACGGGGAAGTTGAGGCCGTGCGGTCCGGGATCGATCTTGCCGTCCTTCGTTACGAGGCCCATCATGAAGCTGGCGCCTTTGTCGAAGGCCGGACGGACGGAATCGCCCCCCTGAGGCAGGAAGAAGAGGCACGAGAGGACGTGGGGCGTCAGCTCCGGACCGTCGCGGAAGCAGCCATAGGTCTCCGAGCGCCAGGCGCCATCCTCCGACTGCTTGCCGACCAGGAAGCGCGCGGCTTGGCCGAGCGACGCGTCAATCCGCTGGACAAGGCCATTGGTCTTCCTCTTGGCCGCGGCTTCGGGTGTGGTGGGCGGGCTGTCGGGGCGGCTCGAGCCATCCGAGCCGCACCCTGCCACCCACAGGGCGAGCAGAGCGAAGACACATGGCGCAACGTGGCACGGCACACGCCCAGGCACTCCGACCCACAGGCTGGCAGATCGTGAATCCATGCAAACCCCATCTCATGGCCTTCCCTCCCGAAGGCCCGGAGGCTTTCGGGAGGGGGAATCCTCCACAACCCGAGGCTCACCGCGCGCGGCCCGCGGCTATTGCCTCCTGATCTTCGCCGCCACCGGCACCGGCGCCCGATCGGTCGTGAGCACCAGCAGCGCCGCCGCCGTGCAGAAGGTGCGGCCGGTGATGCAGTGGTGGCCCGTCCACGAGCCGTCCGCGTTCTGGATGCGGTTCAGGTTCTCGGTGATGGACTTGTCCCACTTCTCCCACTCGGGTCCGCCCTGGACAACGAGGGCTTCGCCGATGTTCATGTAAGAGAGGAACTCCTCGCCGCCGTTGGAGCCGAAGCCCTTGATGAACCGCTCGTCATCCAGGCTCTTGACGATGGCGGTCTTGGCGTCCTTGAGGGCCTTCTCATTCTCGTCGAACCGCCGGAGGGTATCGGCGGCCACCTGCCGCTCCGCCGCCGTGGGGGCGCTGCGGACCTTCCTCTCGTAGTCCGCTCGCAACGCGGCATTGGTGTTGGCCGACTCCTGGATGGCCGTGAGGCTGGAGGCGCCCGAGTAGAGGGCCACGCCCGCGTCGCCCGCGGCCTTGAACCTGCCGGTCGGCGCATCGTACTGCTCGCGCGCATAGGTCTCGGTCCTGGCCCGCGCCTGCTCGCTGACCGCGACGCCGGCCTGGGCGGCCTTGTTGAGCGCCTTGGCGCCCATGGCCTGCGCGATGGTCGGCGCCCAGCCGTCGCTCGCCCACGTGCCGTCGCTCTTCTGGTTCTTCTCGATCTTGTCCATCACCCGGTCAAGTGCGGCGAGCACCCGCTTGTTGGCCGCCGCGTCGCCCATCTTGCCCTTGACCTCGGCGAGAACCATGGCGCCCAGAAACGTGTCCACGTACTGCCCGAGTTTCGATTGCACCCGGGTGCCGCGTGTCTTGGTGATGAAGAGCGACTGGGAGTCGGCCTCCTCGATCTCGGCGCAGAGGTACTCGATGCCCCTGCGCACCTGAGCGGCATAGGGGCCTTCGCTGGCCGTGCTGCCCGAGCGGATGAGGGCCAGGGTGCACACGGCCGTGTCGGCCACGCTCGGCACGTCTCTCATCTGGGCGCCGCCGCCCATCTGCGGCGACTCCTCGCCCTGGCCCCAGCCGCCGTTCTTGAGCTGAGTCTTGGCCAGGAACTCGAGGCCCCTCTTGACGTTGTCGCTGAGGGGCTTTGGCTTGACAGCCGGCGCCCACGTGGTCGCGGTCTTGGTCTCCTCGCCCACGGTCGGGGTGGTCGTGGGTTCGGCCAGCACGCCCAGGTAGCCCGCGGCGGCGACCGCCAGGGCCAGCCCCGCCACCCCCAGAGCCTTGTGCCAGTTCATCGTCGCCTCCTTTCTGCGCCCTTCGACGCGTCCATTGACTCCTTAGACGCGCACGGAGTGCGGGAAGTTCGCGCGGGGTCCTATGGCCGCCAGTAATAGAAGTACTCGTACTCCAGCTCGACGGCCTTGCCCTTGGGCACGGTGACATCCCACGACACCTGGCCGAAGCCGTTGGCCCGCAGCCACCACCAGGGCCAATTCCACCAGTACCACCAGGGGTACGGGTCGGCGCCAATCTCGGCGGCGCTCGCCTCCAGCGGGTTGCTGGCCACCAGCTTCCCCTCGTGCGAGGCCTTCACGCCCGTGCCCAGAAAGCTGCGGCGGACCGTGACCCTGACGTCGCGGTCCTTGAAGTTCGTCACTGCGAACTTGCCTTGCACGGTCACCTTGGCATACTGATTGCCGTCAATGCTGATAGCGTTGGGCACCCGTCCCGTCTCTGTCTCCTCTTTCTTCGTGTTCAGGTCGGTGGCAATGGTCACCGACACGTCCACCTTGCTCTTCACGGAGGTGTAGGTGAGGAGCTGCTGGCCGAGCGCTGTAGCGCCCTTGAAGATGGTGGCGGGGCCGGTGGTCCAGGGGGTGTCGCCGGTGTTCGTGAGGCGGAGTTGGTGCATGGCCCGCGCGCCGGTGAGAGCGCGCATGAGCTGCTGTTGCTGGCTGCGGTCAATGTTGCGCCACATCTCCATCGGGGGCAGGCAGGGCACCTCCCACACATACACATCCTCGTAGGGCACGGTGACTTCGAGGATATCCACCGCCGCACTTTCGCCCTTCCGGAGCGAGAGGCCCTTGAGGGCGTAGAGGAACAGGTCCTCCTGCTGGCCCTCGGCGGGGATGTCGGGGCCGCCGGCTGGGCCACCTGCCGGCGGCGCCTCCATCACCTGCGCAGCCTGCTGCCCCATGAGGGCGTTACTCAGGTAGTCGAACCCGCCGCCGCGCCCCGTCGGGCTGGGCGGCTGGAAGTACGAGCTGAGGTGCAGCCCCGCCTCGCGCAGGGCGAGGGGCGAGAGCGTGTCCTTCATCACGAAGCTCGGCACGCCCACGACCAGCCGCACGTTGGCATTGTCCAGGTCGGCCAGCTCGTTGATGATCGTGCCGCTGAGCGATACTCTGGCCTTGCCGCCATCGAGCAGCTCGATGCGGTAGCTGGGGATCCAGCGAATGCCTTTCTGAAGGTAGACGACTCCCACCTCCTGCTTCCCGCTCGCCGGCTTGCCCTTGACGCTGACCCGCAGGGCGATCTCGCGCACCTTCTTCGTCTCGCTCAAGCTGGTGACGGGGTCCTTGCCCGCCACGGTGACGCTGCGCACGCCGTCGCGCTGGATGAGCCGCAAGCCTTCCTTGGTCTCGAGCATGACGAAGGAGGCCAGGGCCTTCACGCGCTCCTCGCGCGTCTCGGGCACGGCGCCGCCCTCCACGTAGCGGCCCCAGCGGTCGCGGCCGGGGGGAGCGTTGCGGGCGGCGGGGGTCTCGCGTTCGGCCTCGTGCTCCAGGATGCCGCGCAGGATGCCTGTGTGCGGCGTGGGCGGCGCGTCCTTGAATTGCTCGACAATGGTGACCTCTTTGCCCTTGTTGGCCTGAAGCATTTGGTCGAAGCTCAGGCAGGGGGCCGTCTCGACGGCGTCCACGAAGCCGGCCCGCACAAGGTCCACCCTGGCCTCGGGTGCCGTGGCGAAGGCCCAGAAGGTGCCGAGCACGGGCGCCGGCACGTCGCGCGTTCGGCACCAGCCGGCGTCGAGCGTCGCTTCGCCCCGGGCCATCACCAGCGCGTGGCCGTCCTTGAACACCGTGACGTCGGTCACCTTCATCGCGGTGGCCGGCGGCTCCGCCGCCATCGCGGCCGCGGAGACCAGCAAGCCCACCAGCCCCTGCCACGTTCTCATTTGGTCGCCTCCTGCGTCTTGGCCGCGCGGCCGTCGGGCGCGGTGATGAGGACGTTTCGCCCGTCGAGCCGCAGCAGCAACTCGCCCGGGAGCGCCAGTGCCCCCGGGCGGCCCTCGGTCGCCAGCCGTTCGACGAGTCTCCAGTACTCAGGCGAGCCGAACTCGATGGTGGCCTCGGCCTTGAGGCCCTTCTTGTGGTCGGCGACGGCCTGGGCGTCAATCCACCGATTGCCCCTGCGGAAGAACGCCCGGTCGTTCATCTGCTGCACTCCGGCAGGGGCCACGCGCTCCATGTTCGGGTCGTAGTAGGCATTGGCGTAGTTGAGCGTGAGCTGGCTGCGCTGGGCCTGGCGGTTCACCTCCTGGCTGATCGAGCCCAGACCGACCCGCTCGTTCATCGCGCGGTTTTCGAGGTTGGCGCGTGCCTCGCCCGCAACGGCTTCGGGACGGGTGAGGTCGGTGCCCTCTCGCGCCAGAAAAGCCGTGTACTCGGTGAGGACGCCGAACTCGGTGGAGAGGCGCACCACCTCGCGCACCAGTTCGCCCAGCCGGGCCTCATCCGCCTCCGTGGAGAGGCCTGCCGCCTTGCTCACCGCGGCGACGATCTCCTGGACGCGAGGATTCTGCGCCTTGGCATAGACGCGCCGCGAGCCGAGGTCGGCCCCCAGGGCGCGGATGGCGTCCACCAGCACGGCGATCTGGCGGCTCGCCCACAGCCGCGGCACAAACGCGTTGCCGATTGTCGCACCCGATAGGTCGAACGTGAAGGAGAACGCGCGCTTCTCGCCCAGGTAGTTCCCCTTCACGCAGAATGTAACGGGCTGGCCGCCCACATACCGGCCGAGCACGACAAGCTGATCGCCCTCGAAGAGGTCGGGCAGCCTGGCTGGAATCACGTCGAGGACCCGACCGGGGGCTGACGTCTTGTCGGGGCCAACGACCTCCAGCGCTGCGTCGGCCAGCACAGGGCCGGCCAGCCTTCGAAACACGGCGGACACCTTCGCCTCCACATCCTCGTTCGGCAGTACGAACGTGGACGTGCCTCTTGTCTCCCGCGCCACCCGTTCGAGCAGCGCAGTGTTGACGTCGGTGCCGACGCCAAAGGTGAAGACCCGGCGTTGGTGGGGGTTCGCCTTCAGAACCGCGTCCCGGATCGCCACTTCCGAGGTCTCGCCCACGGTGGGCAGGCCGTCGGTGAGGAAGAGCACGATCGGCAGGAAGCCCTCGATGGGCCTCGGCCGCAGGGCGTCCACCAGCGCGTCGCGCAGGTTGGTGCCGCCCCCCGCCTTCACCGCGTCCAGGAACTCGCGAGCCTTGCCCTCCGTCTCGCCCGACTTCAGCACCGCGCGGTCCGCGAAGCGGTCCACCCGCTCGTTATACACCAGAATGTTGAACGCCTCACCCGGTTCGAGGCCGGCGATGACTTGCGAGGCCGCCTGGCGCACCTGCGCGATCTTCGCCCCGCTCATCGAGCCCGAGCGGTCGAGGACCATCGTGATCTCGCGCCGGATGGCAGGGACCTCGCGTCCCTCCCTTGGCCGCGCTGGCAGGCCGCCGAGCAGCAGGAAGTACCCGCCGCCTCCCTGCGGCTCAGGACAGGCGAACAGGGTGCTCGCGATGCCGTCGTGCTCGACGAGATACGACAGGCGGAACGCGCCGGGGTCCGCCTGCGATTCCGCGGCAATCTCGGCAGCCACCTCGTGACGCGAGATGCGGCGCACGTCGAGCTTATGGCTCGGCGAATACACGGTGGAAACGGGCGCCCTCGACCGGATGCCCACCCTCACCTTCCAGGGGATCATGTATGCGACCGACTCGGTGCGGGGCAGCACGTAGTCCACGCGGCATCCGTCGGCAGGCAGCAGGGTCTCGTAGGTCAGGCGCACCTTCTGGGCGCTGCGGGCCTCCAAGGGGAAGAGGCTCGAGCGAACGGCGCCGGAGCCGACGAACTCGAGGAGCGCAGGGTCGCGGAGGCGCGAAACGATCGCGGTGAAGACCTTGCGCGCGTCGTCCTTCGGCATCAGCTCGGCCGCGGCCTCCTGGCCCGCGCCCTCGAAGGTGAAGCCGCGGACGACAGCCCCCTCCGGCACAGGCACGAGCAGTTCGGCCTCCTGGCGGGCGCCGGCGGGGTTCATCAGCGCGATCTCCATCGTCGTCGTCGCCACCTGCTCGACGATGGCGACCGCTACGGCAACCTCAGCCATGTGCACGGGCTGCCGCGCCCCGATGGCGAACACGCGGCGCTGCGGCACCACCAGGTTCGATGCCAGCGGGCGCGCGCCGGACGGCTCGCCGCGGGCGACGCCGCCCGCCTGCGCCAGCGCGGCAACCGCCAGGCCCGCCAACCACCCGAGCACGCTCCGGGACGATGCACCCATCCGACACGCTCCCTGGCCAGCCCCACACCGGCCGTCGTGCGCCTATTCTACCGCACCACGGGCCAGAACATCGTAAGCCCATTGTAACAAGGTATCGCGCGCCCCCTCAGCGTGATCAGGGGAGAGTTCGGGGTGGCACTCGCACGCCGCATCCTGGGCGCGGCGACGCGACCGATGCCTCGGAGCGCTTCACTGAGGGTTGCTCCTCGCGCGCCCGGCTCGCACGGAAGCTCTCAGTCTGGGGAGGTTCGCACTTCCACGGGCAGCAGCTCGATGGCGTGGTTGGCGCAGCGCACGGCGCACAGGCCGCAGCCGTCGCACTTCTCGGCATCCACCACGTAGCTGGCGCCCTCCTGCTTGACGGCGGAGTAGATGCAAACCTTCTGGCACAGGCCGCATCCGACGCCGCACCCGCACGCAAGACAGCGGGCGGCCTCGCGTCGGGCCGACTCCTCGTCGAGGTCAAGTTCGACCTCGGAGAAGTCGAGCACGCGCACCGACGCCTCGCGCACAGGCAGGATGACGCGGGGCTCCTCCGGCTTGTCCACGTGCCGCGCAAAGGCCTGGCGCGCGTCCACCTGCTTCGGCTCGCGCTCGGTCTTGGGCGGCTCGAGGGGCTCGCCGGCCAGATAACGCTCGATGGCGGCGGCGGCCCGCCGCCCGTCTGCGAAGGCCACGACGACCGAGCCCGGCCGCCCCGCCGCGTCGCCGGCGGCAAACACGCCCTCGATGCTCGTAGCGCACGTGGCCTTGTCGGCCACCACGACCCCGTCGCCCATCGCCGCAAGCCCCTCCCCGGCGAGCATCGGCCCATCGGGCCGCTGCCCGGCAGCCACCAGCACCATGTCCACGGCCAGCGTGAACTCGGCCCCCGCCACGGCCTGGCTTGGGCGGCGGCCTCGGACGGCCTGGGGCTCCAGATAGCCCGCCGCGCACCTCAGGCCGACCACCCGCCCGTCATCCACCACGACGCTGTGCGGAATGGAGAGGTAGAGGATGCGCACGCCCTCGGCCTCGGCGTCGGCAATCTCGCGCTCGTGCGCAGGCATCTCGGCGCGCGTGCGGCGGTAGACGACATAGGCCACCTTGGCCCCGAGGCGCAGCGCGCACCGCGCCGCATCCAGCGTGGTGTTGCCCCCGCCCACGACGGCCACGCGCTGGCCCACATCGGGCCGCCTGCCCAGGTTCAACTGCCGCAGGAAGCCCACGGCGTCCACCACGCCACGCGCGTCGTCGCCCGGAATGCCGAGCTTGCCGCCCTGGTGAGCGCCCGTGGCGAGCAACACCGCCTCAAAGCCATCCCGGCGCAGCGCGGCGAGGGTGAAGTCGCGCCCCAGGGCCTGGCCGGTGCGGATTTCGACGCCCAGGCGGCGGATCGCCTCGATCTCTTCCTCCACGATGCCCTTCGGCAAGCGGTAGTCTGGGATGCCCACGCGCAGCATGCCGCCCGGCTGGTCCAGGGCCTCGAACACCGTGACCGCGTGGCCGGCGAGGGCCAGATCGTGGGCGGCCGTGAGCCCGGCGGGGCCGCTGCCTACGATGGCCACCCGCCTGCCCGTGGGCGGAACGGCTGCGAGCGGCTGTTGGAGCAGCGGCAGGTGGCGGCGCCCCCACTCGTCCACGAACCGCTTGAGGGCGCGGATGGCGATCGGCCCGCCCAGAGGCCGGCGCGTGCAGGCGTCCTCGCACGGCGCGTAGCACACGCGCCCGCAGATGGACTGGAAGGGGTTGCTGGCCCGGACGACCCGCACGGCCTCCTCATAGCGGCCCTCCGCCACCAGACGCACGTAGGACTGGGCGGACACCCCCAGAGGGCACGCCGCCTTGCAGGGCGCCAGCACCTCATAGCGCTTGACCGCGCGCCGGTGCTTGCGGCGGTCTACCTCGTGTGTGCCCACGATGCGGGGGTTCACCTTGCCCCGGAAGTCGTCCAGGCTCCCGTAGCCCCGCTTGTCCATCCAGCGCTCGAGGCCCTCGCGGAGTTCGCGGAGCACGCCATAGCCGTTCATCACAACGACGGTGCAGGTCTGCACCACCGTGGCTCCGACCAGGAGGTACTTCACCACGTCTTCCCACGAGGCCACGCCGCCCGAGCCCGCGATGTCAATCTTGAGCTGCGGTCGAAGGGCGCTGATCCAGCGCAACGGGTACTGGATGGCCCACGGCCCGCCGTGCCCGCCATAGCCCCCGTGAAGGACGGGGCGCTCCTCCTGGACGTCAATCTCCAGCGCCGTCATGCGGTTGAAGATGGTGACGGCATTGGCGCCCGCGGCCTCCACCCCCTGGGCTACGCCCAGCGGCGACGTGATCATCGGGCTCAGCTTGGCGATGACGGGGATTGTCACCGCCCTGCGCACCACCTCCACCGTGTGGAAGATCGTCTCCTCGACGGCCCTGCCCCGAAACGTGATCGAACCGTGGGGGCACGACGTGTTCAGCTCGATGGCATCGGCGCCCGCGGCCTGCATCTCGGCCGCAGCCCGGGCCCAGCCCTCGTCGGTGAGGCAGTTGATGCTCGGGATGATCTTGATCGAGAGCTTGGCCTTTGCGTCGGCCACCTCTTGCGCGTACCGCGCCAGGTCCCATTCGCTGGCCTGCTCGTAGGAGAACAGGGTGAAGGTCTTCTCGGCCGGGCTGAGATCGTGGTGCAGCACGGCGAAGCGCGGCGTGGGCGACTGGCGCGCGATCTCCTCCTCGAACCACGACTTCATCACCACGGCCGCGGCGCCGTTCTCCTGGCACTGGCGCATGCGCTCGACGGTCTCGGTGATCCCCGCGGAGGCCACCACGATGGGGCAATCGAGATCCAGCCCGACATATCGGGTGCGGAGGGAGGCCAAAGCAGCGTGCTCCTTTGCTCACTCGGCGCCGCGCGCGACGGCCCGCGCGGCGAGGGCTTCCACAATGGCTTCCAGGGCCAGCGCCACTCGCACGAGCGGCTCCTGCGAGTGCTCCGCCCTCGCGAGCTTGCCGTCGGCATCCTGGAGAATCTCGGGGAACGCGGCGCTCGCGGCGTCGCGCCGCAGGTGCCGCAGCAGCAGGTCGCCCGCCCGGACCACGCGCTCGGCCCCAGGGCGCACGCGCCGCTCGGCCACGGCATCGAGGCTGGCCTCCAGCAGCAGGAGGCGGCCCGGCAGGTCCGGCGCCGCATTGCCCTGGCGTTCCCCCTCCACCAGCAGATCATGCAGGGCCGAGGCCGCCAGATCCACCCTGCGCCCGGGGTCGCTGGCGGCGCGCGCCGCCACGGCATACTCGGCCGCGATGGCGCGCACACGGGCTGCCGCGCGCTGCCGGGCCAGTTCCCTGGCCAGCACATCAATGAGCACATCCAGAGCCGCGGCCGTGCATACACGCAGCGCCTCGGGTTCCGGCGCGACGGCCCGGTCGAGTTCGGCCAGGCTCTTCGCTAGCGCGACGGCTGCCTGGGCCTGCGCCTCGCCCTTGCCGGGCGCGATGAGCTGAGCGGCATCGCACGCAGCCGCGAGGCGGAGCCCGGGCGCCCGGGACGCCCACGCAGGGTCGGTCACGGCCAGCAGGTACCCTCTCAGCGCCTCGCGCGGTGTGACCACCGCGCGGGGGGGTCGCGGCGGGACCACGGTTGACACGGAGACCCGCGTAGTCACGAGTTCGGTCGTGGTCGGCCTCGGGTCGCCCTGGGGCGCCGGTGGCGGCGCCAGCGCCTTCGCCAGCCGCCAGGCGGCCAGGGCCACCAGACCAACGGCCACCAGCGCCGCCAGGCCCCAGGCGAAGCTGCGCAGCGGCGAGACAGGGCGCGCGACCAGCAGCCTGCGTACGAGCTCCTTCGCCCGCGCGTGGAGGTCGGCGAACGCCGCGTGATGGTCGGCCTCGATCTCCTCGAGCAGGCGGCCTGCGCGGATCAGTTCGCCCGAGGCCACCTCGGCCTCTGCGCGCTCGAGGAGTTCCTCGAGCTCGGCCCGCCGCTGGCGCTCGAGAATCCGCAGGTGCCCCCCGCACCGCGAGCACACCTCCGCCCCCGCCCGGTTCACGCCCTCGCAGCCTGGGCGGTAGCACGGCTCGCTGAGCGTCGTGTGGCAGGCCGGGCAGGCCCACTCGGCGGCCGACACCGTCTGGTGGCAGACAGGACAGGCGATCTGCTCGGCCAGGGCGCTGGAGAGGACCTCGGTGGCCGAGGTCTCTTCGCGTTTCACGGCCTGGAGCGCCGCCTCCAGGGCCTGCCGCATCTCAGCGGCGGACTGGAAGCGCTCCGCGCGGTCGGGCCGCGTGGCGCGCTCCACGATCGCATCCAGCTCCTTCGGCACCAGGCGATTGGCCGCGCTGGGCGGCGAGCCCGAGGGCAGCTCACCGGTGAGCATCTCGTGCAGGGTGACGCCCAGCCCGTAGATATCGGCCCGCGCGTCCACGGCCTCGCCGGTGCCGCGCTGCTCGGGCGCCATGTACTTGGCGGTGCCGAGGCGCGAGCGGCGCGGCCGCTCATCGGTCGGCTCCTCCTCCACCATGTGCGCGATGCCGAAGTCGGCCACCTTCACCAGGCCGCCCTCCTCCTGCGTGAGGATGTTGCCCGGCTTGATGTCCCGGTGCACCACGCCGGCGGCGTGGGCGGCTTCCAGGGCGCGGCAGATCTGGATCGCCATCTCGACGGCCGAGCGCACGGTCACCTGGCCGTTGCGGATCAGGTACCGGAGGGTGCGGCCGTGCACGTACTCCATCACGAAGTAGTAGCGGTCGCCCACGCACCCGCGGTCAATCACGCCCACGATGTTCGGGTGGCTCAGCGCCGCCAGGGCCTCGGCCTCGCGCGTGAAGCGTGCCACGAAGCGCGGCACTTTGGCGTACTTGCGCAACAGCACCTTGATGGCCACTTCGCGGTCCATCGAGAGCTGGATCGCGCGGTACACGGCCCCCATTCCGCCGTGGCCCACCAGTGCCACCACGCGGTAGCCGGGAAAGGTGTCGGGACGCACCAGTTCCTCGCCATCGGCCAGCGAGGGCAGCACGAACACCGCCTCGCAGGACGGGCAGCGAACCTGCGTGCTCTCCCCGTTGCGGGGCAGTTCCACCTCGGCTGAGCACCGGCCGCAGACGATCTTCAATGCGGATGCTCCACTCGAGCCTCCCCGGCGCATTCTAGCACGTCGCTGCCGCCCCCGCAACCTCTGCGAAAGCGACGGGCGCGCTCCGCTCAGCGCCGCCGGACGGCGTACTTGCGCAGGGCGCGTAACAGACGCTCGAAGTCGGCAGGCAGCGGGGCCTCGACCGCCAGCGGCGTGTTGTCGGCGAGGGTGAGTTCCAGGCGGCTCGCGTGCAGGGTCAGGCGAGGCATCAGCGGCGGCTCGGGGTGGTCCTCCTTCCGGCGGTAGCCGGGCTTGATCTCCGAGAGGAACAACGCAGCGGCGCCGCCGTACAGCGGGTCCACCGCCAGCGGGTGCCCGATGCCGGCCAGATGCAGCCGCACCTGGTGCTGGCGGCCGGTGAGGGGACGCACCTCGACAAGGGTGAACCCTCGAAAGCGCTCGAGCACGCGATAGTGGCTCTTGGCGGGCCGCCCCTCGCGCCGCCGCAGGCGCATCTTGCCCCGCGAGGCCGCGGCGATGGGCATGTCCATCTCGCCCTCCTCCTCGCCCACTTCCCCCCGAACCAGAGCAAGATACCGCTTCGCGACCCGCCGTTCCTCAAAGGCCGCGCTGAGGTGGCGGGCCGCCGGCAGGTCCTTGCCCACGAGAAGCACTCCGGTCGTGTCCCGGTCGAGGCGGTGGATCACAAACACGCGGCGGCATGGCGACGGTGACTCGTGCTGGACGTGCCAGAGCAGGCCGTTGATGAGCGTGGCGTCGAGCGTGCCGGGCGCCGGGATCACCCCCACGCCGGCCGGCTTGTTGATCGCCAGCACGTGCGCGTCCTCATAAAGGACATCGAAATCCAGCCGCGCCGGCTCGTAGCGCACGATGGGGGTGTCGGGCACATCGAGGGCCACGGCCTGGCCGGGCTGCGGCACGCAGCGGTGGTCCACGCGGCGGCCGCCTACCGTGGCGTGGCCGTGGGCCACTAGGCGGCGGATGCGCGTCAGCGGCAGTGAAGGCAGCGCGGTGGCGAGGAACTCGATGATCCCCTCGTACGCGTCGTCCACCTCGAGTTCGATCAGGGCCATGGCAACCTTTCCCTCGGCGCAATGCCGCGTGTAATTACTGCTCTGGCCGCGAATCAGTTTGACATCTTCCGTGTAGCGGCAAGCGTCTACAAGCGTCTCGCTTGTCGGAGACCCCCGCAAGAGGGACGCTTGCAGCTACGCTTGAGGCCCTAACAGATACACGCTGGTTGCGGCCACTGCAAACTGATTGGCGGCGAGAGTAGTATATCGGATTGGCGCGGGTTCAGGCAAGGTGCTAAAATGCAGCAGGCCGCCGAACCAGGAGAACCCGAATGCCTCTGGCCGATCAGCTTCGCTTCGACGACAAGGGCCTGATACCCGCCATCATCTTCGATGCGGCGGACCATCAGCCCCTGACGCTGTGCTACATGAACCGCGCCGCCCTCGAGGAGACTCTCGCGACGGGCCTCGTCCACGTCTTTCGCCGCTCGAAGGGCCGCGTCATGCTCAAGGGCGAGACCTCGGGCCACACCCAGCGCGTGGTGGACGTGTTTGCCGACTGCGAGGGCAACTCGCTGGCCATCGCCGTGGAACAGAAGGTCGCGGCTTGCCACGCAGGCTACTACACCTGCTACTACCGCCGCTATAACCAGGCCACCGACGCTCTGGAGGCGCAGGGCAAACCCGTGTTCGACCCGGGCAAGGTCTACTAGGCTCGACTTTCGCCATCAGGCAGGAAGCCGGAGGGCGAAGTCCGTGACGGTCGGCTCACCTGTTGCGGAGGTGCCGATTTCTGACTCGGCCGTTCCGGCAACAGGGTGCCAGGATATTC